>VOFI01000927.1_pt1 | contig 254001 bp, 210 predicted proteins | sample 5384131 | NCBI WGS metagenome assembly VOFI01 (sample SAMN12384728, study PRJNA508395) | human gut metagenome | isolation source: healthy gut H | host: Homo sapiens | reverse complement strand
AATACAAAAATACTTGGATATTTGGCAGAAGAATAACGATGGTACCATCACCTTCAGAGCCGGAGAATGGACTTGGGGTGATTGGGGAAAAAATATTGATATCAAAGCGCTCTTTAATGCTTGGTACTATATTGCTCTAAAAGGGCAGCAACACATGGCTACCGCTTTGGGAATGAATGCAGAAGCAGATGCTATACTCCAAGAGATGAAAGCACTGAAAAAGGCATTTAACGCCGCATTTTGGAATGGAAAAGCTTACCGTCATCCTGATTATAGGCTAAAGACAGATGACCGGGTACAAGCTTTAGCCATCGTGTCTGGCTTAGCAGATAAAGAAAAATATCCTGCATTGATTAAAGTATTGAAGCAGAATGAACATGCCAGTCCTTATATGGAAAAGTATGTCATAGAAGCTCTTTTTAGAATGGGGGAAAATTATTATGGGATGGAGCGTATGAAACGGCGTTTTGCTGAAATGGTGAACGATTCTGAACACACGACCCTTTATGAAGGATGGGGGATTGGTCCTAATGGATTCCCCGGTGGTACTACCAATCATGCCTGGAGTGGCGGCGGTCTTACTATCCTGTCGCAATATGTGTGCGGTATAACTCCTACGGAAGCCGGATATAAGGCTTATCGTATAGCTCCGCAACCTACAGGAGTGAAAGAGGCTGAAACTTTAGTTCCCACAGTTAAAGGAAACATTAAAGTTTCCTTTAAAGATGATGAAAGGACGTTTCAACTTCAGGTAAATTCACCACAAGGTCCACGTGCTACCATCTGCCTGCCTTTCCAATGCAAAAGCATCACGTTGAATAACAAGCTAATTTGGAAAAACGGGAAAGACATATCACATAAAAGCAGCATAGTCAAATGCATTCATCAAGATAAGGATGAAAGTATCTTTATCACTATGAAAGAAGGTGGAAATTGGACATTCAATATAAACAAATAGTTCGAATATGAAACGATTTTTATTATCAATAATATATTTATACTTGGCAGGTATGCTTGTAGCGCAAACTGCACCTTTAGAAATACTTCCTTATCCCAATGAGGTAAAGGTTCATCCGGGACATTATCCTTTTATGTCCTGTCAGCTTGTTTATCCCAATGCCTTGAAAAATGAAGCCGATTACTTAAAACAACTGTTGTTAGAGGAACATGGACTCATCGTACAACACACCAAGCAGGGAAATATGCAATTGACTTTATCTAAGTGGATTCCCCATCCTGAAGGATATCGTCTTACTGTAAACGAACAAGGTATCCGTATTGAAGGTTCCACACCTCAAGGTGTGTTTTATGGTCTGCAGACTTTCCGTCAGCTTATTACCACTCATCAAGGACAAATAAGAATACCTTATGTAGTCATTGATGATGCTCCGGCTTTTAAATGGCGCTCATTCATGCTTGATGATGGAAGAGCCTTTAAGGGCATGAAAGAGGTAAAACAATTGTTGGATGAAATGGCTATTTTAAAAATGAACACTTTCCATTGGCATCTTACCGAAGACCAGGGATGGCGTATAGAAATAAAGAAATATCCGCTGCTCACAGAAATAGGCGCGCATAGAGATTCTACTCAGCTCAACTGGTATGAAAGCAAAGTGTTCGATGGTGAGCCGTTCGATGGATACTATACACAGCGTGAAATAAAAGAAATTGTTTCCTATGCCCGGAATCTTCACATTACAGTTGTTCCTGAAATAGAGATGCCGGGACATGCTTCAGCCGCCATTGCCGCGTATCCTTGGTTAGGCAGTACAGATGAAAAAATCAAAGTGCCTTGTACCTTTGGAGTCAAAAACAGTGCCTTCAATGTAGCCGATCCACGCACACGTACTTTTTTGAAGGATGTACTCGATGAAGTGATGGAACTGTTTCCTTCGAGAATCATTCACATTGGTGGCGATGAAGTGCGACAAGAGCAATGGAATAACTCATCCGAGGTACGAACATTCATGAAAGAAAAAGGGATAAACTCAGCTGCCGAACTTCAGATGTGGTTCACTAACCATATAGCCTCTTATCTGAAATCGAAAGGAAGAATAATGATGGGTTGGAATGATATAACTGGTGACAAATTGCATGGATACCAAAGTGAAGTTACAATTGAAGCAGGAAACCAGCTTTCAGAGGACGCGGTGGTACAGTTCTGGACTGGCAATCATGACCTTTTACGGAAGGCAGCCAAACGAGGTTATAAGATAGTTAACAGTTATTTTAAATATACTTATCTGAACTTTAACCATGACCGTATAACGCCTGGGTTGGAATATGATTTCGAACCTATTCCTTTGGAAAAAGCATATGCGTTCAATCCAATACCCGAAGGGCTTACCATGCAGGAACAAAAACAGATTATAGGTATAGGGTGTCAGATGTGGGGAGAATGGATACCACAAGTGGAGGATATGTATAGAATGATATATCCATATTGGGCGGCCCATGCCGAAACAGGATGGACAGACAACAAGCGTAAAAACTACAATCGTTTTGTTCGGTCTATGGATTATTTTCTTACTCGTTGGATAGATAAAAATTATATCAACAGCCATAATATTGGGATAAAGCAACATCAATAAAACAATATTTTGAATAAACAATAAATTCAGTATGAAAAAGCAACTATTATTTATACTGCTCTTCCTGCCTGCTTTTTTGACGGCCAAAGAGATAAGATATTTTGTACAACCCGGAGAAATACTTGATTTAAGTGAAAATGCCTTTGAGCGCCATGGAATAAAAGTATCTGAAATAGATTCCGTAAGCATGAGCGGTTCTTTTACCTTTTCTATAAAGGTGCGTAGTCATGCCCGTGAATTAGGTGAAAAAGCCTTGATTACCAATAAAAAGAACAATATACCAAACGAAGCAGGCATTTGGATAGGCACCCAAGACAACGGATCATGGATAGTGCACTTTTGCGATGGGAAAAACACTCCATGGGAATATAGACCTACTGCCTTGCGCCAACCCATAAATGATGATAAGTGGCATACCTTGACAGTGACACATGATGCCGGTAAACAGGAGATGCGCATGTATTACGATCAGTTGAATGTGGCTATTTACTGTACCAACGGAAATGTCAATTTAGCCACCAACAATACACTTAGAATAGGCTCTGTAGATGATGGTCAGTGGAATGCATTCAATGGTTATATCAAAGAATTTACATTTATAAGCCATGTGGAACTACCCAAAATTTCAGTTACGGACACCCAACGTTTGTCACAACTGAAGGTGATGGCTTTCAATATCTTTCATGGTGGTCATGAATTGGGGCAAGAGGTAGGAGTGAATAGGGTCGTAGAGGTTATAAAAGCAGAAAATCCAGATGTGATCGGTATGGTAGAAACCTACGGTTCAGGTGCTATTATTGCAGATGCATTAGGCTACTATTTCTATTTACGTAGTTCCAATTTATCCATCATGAGCCGGTATCCTATCACAGATACCTATGATTTGTATGATTCCTTCAATTGCAGTGCGGCGACATTGCAAATTAGTCCGTCACAACAAATAAATTACATTAACCTTTGGCTGGATTATCGTCCTATCACTAATGACCAAATAAACGCCTGTGAATCCATAGAAAATATCATAGCGGGGGAGTGGAGTAGGAGAGCTGCACAATTGCAAAGTATCTTGAAAGCTTTTCCATCCCAATGGAATACCATGGAAACACCTCTCATAGTTTCCGGTGATTTTAACAGTGATTCGCATCTGGATTGGAAAGATGATACAAAAAACATGAATGGACACAACGGGTATGTTATAGAATGGCCCACCAGCAAGTTGATGGAAAAAGCTCATTTTATTGACTCTTATCGTGAGATTCATCCTGACGTGAAAAAATATCCATGTCTTACATGGTCTACTATGGCGAAGAATGAATTGCAATACCGTATAGATTTTATTTATTATAAAGGGAAGGATATCAAAGCTATCCAATCGGAGATGATAGACAAACATCCTGTTCGCTACCCCTCTGACCATGCGGCTGTAGTGACTACATTTAATCTGAAATAAATATGAAGTATTTTTTAACGCTTATTCAACTATGGGTTGGATTCCTGTCTATATGTGCCAGTTATCCAAAAGCAAATATTTGGATAATTCCTTCTGTAGAATCCCCACAAGTATACAGAAATTACGCTCAAACCTCAAAGGTTCACTTGGAAATGGCTAGAGGTGAAGTAGAACATATTCAATTAGTCTTTCCTAGCAAAGTTAATGAGGAATATCGTTTCACTTTCGACCGATATTTGAAAGGTATTCAAATATCGGCTAGAGAACTTAAAAAAATGAATGGTTATTATGACGCGTTAGTCCCTTTTAAAAATCAGTTGAAATGTACGGATACATTGACTGCTGTATGGATTACTGTACAGTGTCCGTCAAGGGTTCCAGTCGGAAAGTATCATCAGACGATAAAGATAGAAGGAAGTAAACATTTTACGATACAGCTGGATTATAACGTACATCATACTACCATTCCTTTAAAGTCATCTATCCCTATCACTGTTGGAGTTGAGAATCGTTGTATGACTGAAGGTCTTAATGATAAAGAAGCCGATAAAGAACGGCAACGATGGGTAGACTTTGTATTAAGCTATAGAATGACTCCTGTATTTGGTACACAGATTACTCCGGAACGTTGGCAATACGAACATTCGTTCTCACCTTGGGCATGGAATGACAAACGAAGCATCCGATTATTAAACGATAGAAGATATAGTTGTTACATGCTTCCGTTTTTTACATTGTCGGAGAATGAACTTGCGTCTTTATTATGTAATATCCAAAAGAAAGGAAAATTAAAAGAATCACTTTTCTATATTTGGGATGAACCTGCCTACATAGGAATGTGCAACTATTTTCGTAGAAATTTCTTGTAAATCCATCCTCTCAGGCTGTTAGGAACAAGACGGGTTACCAAACGAATACAAATGTTTGTCATCATCATGAGAATCCCGATATATCCCAGTTTCTGCAACTGCCGTTGGAAACGCATTTCTACATAGGCGTATTTCCATCCTCCACGGCGTTTGCACATTTCCGGAGAAAACCTGAAATACAACAATGATTCCGGTATATTATACATTTTCGATCCATTCAGCATCATCCGGACCCATAAATAATAATCCTCAAAAAGAGGGAACGGCAGATAGCCACCCGCCGCTTCTACGGCTTGCTTGCGAAACATTGTTACCGGATGATTCATCGGGTTCCTCTTCTTCCCGAACAAACGTATCTCTTGTGGATTTTGCGGCAGTTTGCGCGTTGATGTGACATTGGATATAGTCTCTTGAAACTCATCGATCCATGCGCCTACCACACTTATCTCCGGATGGCTCTCCATAAACGCTAACTGCCTGGCAAAACGTTCTGGTTTACAAATATCATCCGTATCCATCCGGGCCACCAAGTCACAGGAACAATGCTTTAATCCTTCACTCAAAGCGTTGCCCAGCCCCCTGTTCTTTTCCAACACAATACGTTTTATCGTACTATACCGACCGGCAAATTCCTCCACCACTTCATATAACGCCGGTGTCAATGGTCCATCTTCGACTAATATGACCTCGTCAGGCTGTAATGTCTGACCAAATACACTGTGAAGACTTTCACGCAGAAAAATTGGATTTTCCTTATAGTACAAGGAAAGCAGAACGGAGAATCTCATGATAAAAATTATAAGTTGTTACTTGCCTAAGAATAACAACGACAAGTAACGGTTTCTTTCAATCAGCCGATAGCACAAATAGCTTATAGCCGAAACCATCACCCACAAGCAGCATACATACAGCCAATAGGGCAATCGCAAGGAGGCAATATTGAACCACGACGTAAGCAGGGTGATAATTGTCTGATGGATAGCATAAATACCCAATGTTACCCCCCCATTTAGTAAATATTAACAAAGGCTTATTCACATAATACTTGAATAAGGGGATGAACGCAGCTATCGCCACTCCTGCGACCATAAATTTGTACACATAGTTGTACACCACATGGCTGCTTGGGGGCATGAACAAAGGAGGGTCTTTCCGCATCCACCAGTATGCCATACACAAGAACAAGGCGGAGAACCACAAAGAATCAACGCGCCCCCGTTTCTCCCAAAGGTATTGATATTTCCTTCCGAAAAATCCAATGGCATAGAACGGAAAATACCAGGCGATAAACTGGAAACCGAACAGTTTAAATTTCAATGCGACCATTATGCCCATCATCAACAAAGAAAAGAAACAGACCACATATTCTATCTTGACCTTCAGGCACGTGACGATCCAATTGCACAGCCACATCAGCAGCACGATAAAGAATAAAGTCCACAGAAACCATAGCCCGCTATCAGGATGTACTACTTTCGCTAAAAACAGCGTCGGGTCAAGATGTACGCAGCAACTAACCGCCACCCATGCTAAAAAAGGTATGATCAGCTGCCTGAAACGTTTCTGCACTGTCTGCCATTTTATATCTGGCTTGTAACTCACAAAGCCGCTCACACACATAAACAACGGCATATGAAAAGAATAGATATACCTAAAAACGGCATTATGGTCGAAGTCCAGGTCTGTACACTGGATGCAATGTCCTAACACGACAAGAAGAATGAGCACGCCTTTCAGGTTGTCGATGTAATGCAAACGATGAGTCATAATGATTCTGATTTTATATTAATTAGGAGTTAAGAAGTTAAAAAAGCTACTGCTCTGCTTCGCTCCGTTCAGAAGCGATAACTCCTTTAACTTCTGATTCGCATTTATAAGTTTGTTCTTTTCCTGACAATCATACAGAAATAACTTAAAGACTCAAAGTTTTATCCATTTATCGGAAACAGGGTCTTCTATCGGTGAATTCATCCACCTTTCAGGCGCTACCACCACCTTCTGCGGATTGCGGTTCAGCCACGCTCCCCACCACGAGAAAGAAGAGTTGGCAATAATATTGTGCCGGCACAGGCTCATCAACTGCATATCCACATAACTTTCCGCGCCCTTGTTCCAGTCCACATATACCACCTTCTTGCCCGGCAATAAACCGGGCAGGTAGCTTTCACACCAAGCCATGTCGTTGGAAAAAACACAATACAACCGCGGATTTACCCGCTCTTCTATGTAGTGTATCGCCCGTTTATAATAGTCCGAATCACAAATTCCCCGAAAAAGCGGATGGTTTACGTAATCACCACGGCGTACGTGCAATGAAACACTTTCACTAGCCCGGAGCAGTGCTATTATTTCCTTGTTCTGCCCATCTGCCGGCTCCGGAAAGGAGAATGCTTCCCAAATTGTTTCCTTCACATCGCAAAAGTATTCCTCATGCTGCCAATAACCGTCATAGTAACAGTTTCCCTTACGTGTTAGAGCGGCTGCATCAAAGGAGAAGTCTTTCCGCTCCACGCACATGGTTTTGCGTTTGGGCAGAATGTATTTCCCTATTTGCCAGAACCGGTAATTCGGATATGGATATGCCACTTTTAAAATATCCTTCCACGAAGCGACGAGGGCTTTTTGTGCAAATATCCGGTCTATCTCAAAACCATTGTGCAGGGGATAGTTCCTGAAACAGGATGTATCTATCATCACCTGCTCATGAGGGAACTGCTCTCTCAATGAAAGGGACAAGGCATACTGGAACATCTGGTTTCCCAGGCCTCCAAGGATTTTTACGATTTTCATATAAATGTATTCTATCAGGGTTTAAGACCTTACAACCAGTTTACCTTTTCCCGCCAATACCGGGAAATAGCGATTGATAATGAAGATTATGGGAATCTCTACGATGATTGTCAGGACAAATAAGAGTAACGGATAATCATAACCGAAATGAATCAGAAAATATTTTATGGGTCTATATACCAAATGATGCGTGCATAAGAGTACCAATGAATTTCTTCCAATCCAATTGATAACAAGAATCTGGTTGACAAGTTTGCACACCAACAATATAAAAACCACTATCGCCATGCCGGATACGACTGTCAGATACGTATTACTGTAGTAGTTGACACTCATTGAAATCTTTACCGGGAAGAATATGTATATCAAGTAACAGATAACTGCTCCGAGTACTAAATAGAGACTTTTCGTTCCTTTTATCAAAAAGTTGGTTTCGCTGATAAGTATGCCAAAATAGAAAAACAGCGAGGCCACCATAGCCGTATCAAGCCACATGGGGATAAAAATCTTGTATGAAGCAAGTAAAAATCCCAGTATTGCCAGCGAAGAGATGAACGCACATTTCATCATATTTGTCCGAATGCATTTCCAGACAACGTATAGCAATGCTTCCACTTCAGCCAAGCATATTAGGAACCATAAAGGACCATTAAAAAGATTACGCTGTCGGAACACGTCGATGATAGAAAAATCTTGTTTTCCACCCAACACGTTCGGTATAACCCGGTCTATCACATAAAACATGGCATAGCTAATCAAATAGTAAGCAAGGAAAGGAATGACAATTGTTGTACACAACTTATTCCAATACCCCCCCCTCAAAAAAAAATTAACTTTCTTTAATAAAAACAATCCTGAAAGAAGAAAGAATATAGGCACTTTGGCCGCATAAAGCCCGGGGATGTATTCAGGCACGCCCACATGAATCATTACTACAAGCAAAATGCAGATGCCTTTTGCCAAGTCGATGAATTCTATTCTACCTTTGGATTCGATGGTTCGTTCTCTGTTACTCATGATACTTGGTATTTGATTTCGATTCCACAAGACTTTGATAGATTTTAAAATGTCGGCGGTAGAAACATTCCGGAGAATAGGATTCAAGATATTTTTGATGTACATTAGCCGCCAATTTTTCTTTTTCACGTCGAGCGGTGATCAATGCATCACGCAAACTGTTTGTATTGTCAAGTTCAAAGGTTACTATTTCCTGTTCAGAGAAGATTTCCCGGAATACGGGAATGTCGGAACAGACAATAGCTTTTTGCATCGAGGCAGCCTCCAGCATCGCCAACGGGAAGCCTTCACTATAACTGGGCATCACAAATATGTCGGCAAGCTGCAAGAATCGGAAGCCTGCCGGCTTTCTACCGACAAACAATACTCTGTCTGCCACTCCTAACGTTTGAGCCAATTCTTGCAAAGGCTGACGCTCTTTTCCATCCCCCACAATGCAATATTTGAAATCTGGCAAAAACGGAAGTGCCTGTATAATTTGGTGCAGTCCTTTCCTGTGGTTCAGACCACTTACAGAACATAACAGAATGCTATTCCTTTTAAACTCCAATATGTTTCTTTCATCATCCTCTTTAGGTTTCAGGCTCAGGTCGCAGAGGCGAGAGTTGTAGGCATACGTCAACTTCTTAGCAGGCAGATAATGAGAATAATAATCCATCATGTGTTTGCTCAGCAAGATGATTTTATCATCGCGGACGGTAGATGCCAAGACAAGTCTTGCCGTGATTTTAGATTGCCATTTCCCGTACTTAAAAGCGTGGTCGCTGAACATGTAGCTGTGTATGGTGGTGACAACCGGCGTTTTACAACCCAACGGCTTCCGTAACAGCATAAAAATATCAGGACGCAACCCATGGCAATGTATCATGTCAAATCCACCACTAAAGGGAAATCTTGATTTCATATTGATTCTATGCGTAGCACAGGGGAAATCAAGGTCTGTTTTGTCGTCAAAATAGAAAACCTCCACACTGTGGCCGTTCCGAATCATCAGCTGAACTAAATCATAGGCAACGATAATTGGTCCCGAATTTGCCAAAGAAGATAAAATGTATGCGATTCTCATGATTGAATTTTAATTGTTTAAGCTACCTTTTCTATCACCTGCGTTGTCAAATAGCCAAGTCATATTATAGTCTTGCGTAAATGTATAGACTGCCGGTTGTGCAATACGCCAATAATCCGATAATATGATTTGTTTTCGGTGAGTAAACAAGTCGAAGCTACATATCAGCACAGCGCATATCACCATTAATCCGTTCAATTTGACTGAAAATTTCGAGCCAATGTTTTCCAATGAGAGATATATAAACAGCGAACAGGTGGTAAGACATACGGTAGTTCTCTGCGCCAAGGCAAATGCCGAATAAGTAGATGCAAATAATACTAAGTATGAAAAGAACAGGCGCAGCCATTTATCCTTACTGTCATAATTCACGTAAAACGCATATAACAAAGGTAATAACAACAATCTCTGTCCCCAGTGATATACAAGAGCCTTTATTCCTAAAGTCATTCCCAGCTGTCTGCCCCAAACTCCATCACCTAAATACCCACCTCCTCTAATCTCATTTTTTACAAAATAAGCCTCTACATAAGATTGAATGGGTAGAGACACAATAAAGACAACGAGTAGTATGGCAATGAGATATTTCTTGTGAATGTTCAGATGAAGAAAGGCAAAGGTCAGCAACGAATAATAGAATAAGGCAAAATGAATCCATGAGGCAAGCAAGAGTACCACTATACACGGTATCAATTTATTCCTGTCAATATAAAGATGGAAGCCATATAACATGATTACAACTCCAAAGCCAAATCTGACTCCACCAACCATCAATACAAAAGGAAAGACTAAAATATAGCAGATGTATCTGTAAAATATTTCTTTATCGCTATAAGCATTCTCGCTGTGATCTATCTTGTAAAAAAAGATAGCATTCAAAAAGTTAAAAGCGATGAGTGTCTGTAGGAATCGCATAAAAGCGAAAGGAATACCCGATTGGGAAAAGCCCCATTCTATAGTCTGCATAATAAAGTCATCGCCACTCAGATAACGGTTGGCAAATTGGTCCCAACTTAGATTCTGGTATCTATAATAACTGAAACCATATGATGCCAAATCGCTGATAGGAGCCAACATATAAGCCATAAGTGCCATGAAAACTGCAAATACGATGTAGGCATTACGCTCATTTCTGCGCATTCCGTAAATGATAAACCATAATGAAACAAACGGCGAAACTAAGAAAGTCGATACAAGGCCAAATAGGTAAGCGTTTTTACTTAGTCCGTTCCTTGCTATAGAATTTATAAAATTATTCATGTGAATAAACTTTCAATCCTTTTTCTTATGATATTATAAGGCATTGTAATAGCTATTGAAAGAATATAGCTACAGATTACAACAAAGAGAAATATTAGTATAGGATACTGGAATGAGTACGTTAATCCACTCCAGTAATAAATCGAAATAAAGGTGTGTATGAGCCACATGGATGTAGCCTCTTTCCCTAAAGTGGTAAGTAGATTATACACCCCCCTGATTTTACAATATTTGTTAATATAATACAGCATATCACAAACACAGCACTAATAAATGGATCGATTATTCCGCTGGGAAAGTAAAACTTATACAACAGCATAACCATAAGGACGGTTATAGACAAGAATACAGCAAAGTGTGATTGAGATATACTTTTCGCCCAAGCCAATATGCCATATTTGGCGAGGATAGCACCCAAAAAGAACGGCAAACAAAGAATGAATACCTGTTCTAAGATTACAAATAGATGAAAGTCATGAAAATAAATTAAATATTTTGTCAAAAAATACAGCAGCAATGATATAGTCAGGCAGATTACCGATTTCTTGTTGATTCCTTTCAAGAGGAAGGGGGATAGTGCGGCAATAATCAGATAAGGACGCAAAAACCACCATTCATAGTTACCGGAATAACCTAACAGCATTCTCACGCACTCCATGAAACTGAAATGCCATTGTAAATCAGGATAGAAGAGAGAAATGGGGTAGAATATAGTTCCCACCAATATGACTTTAGCCATAAGCAAGGAGATTCTTTTGAGGTTTTTCATACCCACACCTTTTTCAACTTTCCTTCTATAAACAATAAACAGTCCATATCCGCTTAGCAATATATATATATATGCACACAAATACTGCAAAATCGTGACAGACAAAAGGATAATGGTCTGCCCATAAAAACAAAGTCGTCCATCTGTTGGTAAGCCGGCAAATTAACAGCCCGTGAACCAAATACATGCAGACATATCATAATGAGAATGGCCAAACCTTTTAGATAAGTACTGTCGTCTTTGGATATATATTTGTATTGATACAGGGTGAAGTTCATAATCTTTAATGATTTTTCCATTTGTGTTTTATGACAGAAATATAATGATGAATGTGATGGAAGACAGACTTTCCAAGGAAAAAAGAAATGAATATCTTAATCCGCCTGTTTTTGGGTAAACTCATAATAACACCAGCATTTAGCAAGTCACTATATTCAGCCCTGATTTCGTTTGCGTCCTTAAACCCCGATTCTATCAGCCAACATGCTACATCCGCTCTCAGCGTGTTGAGACATTCAGGATATTTCCCGTTCAGGTACGACCTCACATTCTCAACTACCGTCAGTTGGTCATGCAATGTTTTCTCATTTTTCGCAAAAGAGATAGAGGTCTGGTTAGGGTTTTGCGCATAGTGATATAGTGCTTGGTTTATATAACTGATTTTTATGGGGTGTAGCAATAATTGGGTGATTACACAGAAATCCTCCCTATAAGACAGGTTCTCCGGAAATCGGATGTCGTATTCAGTGTAACATGACCTCCGGATCAGCTTATTCCAACAATTGGCATGCAACCCCCTGAATATGTCATGCAGTACGGTTTCCGCATCAAGTGCGGTAGGCTTCTGCACCTCGTGATACTGATTGTCATGCCGGTTTACATAATAATCGCAGATAACCATATCTGCATGTTCACTCTTTGCTTTCTTGTAAAGCTCTTCCAGCATTTTAGGCTCCACCCAATCATCGGGATCTATATGTATGGTATATTCCCCTTGTGCAAAGTCTATTCCCAACTGGCGCGCTATGCTTACTCCTTCGTTTTTTTTGTGAATTACTTTAATCCGACTGTCTCGTGTGGCATATTCATCGCATATCACTCCGCTACGGTCCGTACTGCCATCATCTATCAGGATCAATTCAAAATCATTGAATGTTTGAGCCAAAATACTGTCGATACATTTCGACAAGAGTCGTTCCATATTATATATGGGACTAATCACGCTTATGGATGGAATCATTGGATGACGGCTACTATAGATTCACTATATTTGTTGTCAGAACATTCTTTCTCCGGCATATTGCTGATTTCATTTACAGCTTTTCCCGGTACAGAGCATTTTTTCTTTGCCCTCATTCTGAACCATGAGTATTCTATATCAATGTGTCCTATGTCTATTGCCTGATAACCCCGTCGGGATAGGTCATAACATAACACTGTTGCCGTCATGCCCAATGCTGAGAGTATCAAGCAGTCTTTTGGTATAATTTTAGTTGCAGTTTCAAATATCTCGTCATATTTTGAAAATGCGTTTTGGGAGGGGCATATTATTCTCCGTATCGATTTCGCATTGTCAAACAGGTCATTCCCGATTCCCAAGCAGCTGTATCTGCCTTCGATTATAAAGACAGGCCTTCCTTCCCAGATCTTTTTCAGTTGTCCGACCACATGACCGACCTTGCTTTTGTCTTTCATGTCCATATAGAACCGGGTAAAATTTGTATCATAGTATGTCTTTTCCTGATTGGTGGTCTTCAAAATAAAATCCCTGTATGAACCACAGAAGGGAAACCAGAAATTTTTCGCATCATTTGTCATCTGCTTTGTGCTGACAAATGCGTAGGGAAGACACACGATATGGTTAGACAAGTTTGAATTAAGGACTTCCTTTAACCTTTCCCCCAGTTTTTTATCGGGACATTGGAAACCGTTTCCACTTTGGTTCATCACCATATACTCGCCATCGCCGAATCTGGATACAGAAACCTGATTTGCCAATATGTATCGGATTGTTTCGTTTGTATCTCTTACTTGAATGGCCGACTCTTTGATAAATCTTTTATACTCGCCATAATCAAACATACGTTTCAAGGGGTAATAGACTAATCTTATTATATCTCTGCACTTTGACATTTCCGTATATAAGTCTTTAATGTTTATTTCCAATCAAATTCCTGTTTAAGAACTCAATGCTTTCCTTTCTCTGTTGCGCCCATATTTTATTCACGCTATTCCAGTCGATTTCCCCTGACTTTATCTTGGAAACATCGCGGCTTGCTATTACTCTCTCCATCAATCCGAATTTTAAAAGTAAAGAATAAAATCTTGAGGCACCGCGGTTTTCGTTTACGATAGAATAAAAGTCATGGTTGAAAATGATAGAAAACACTGTGCCATGGAAGGAATCTGTCACCACAAATGCAGCATCGCGGAAAGATGCAATCCACTCTTCGACCGATAAAACGCAGCTTTTATCTGTATGAAACCATTTTATAGGAAGCCGTTCTTTTGAAGCAATCGCTTCAATTACCTTCCGCTTTTCGTCATTCATATCAAGGACGTAAGCAGCCAGATATTTGGATGTTGCAGGAACTACCCCCTCGCAGATTGAACTGTATTTGTCGCAAGTCAGAAGCAATGTGGGATCTAACACCTCAATGGCATTGCAACCTAAATGTTTTTTGCACAAAGCGATACCGGATGCTTCTCTTACGGATATGCCATCGAATAGCTTTATCAGCTCCCTACATTTTTTTGTCTGGCTTTTTGAATACTCCCAACAATCCACACCGAAAGATGCTGCATAAGCTACACGATGAATTTTATCATCCGTGCAAAAACTAAGAAACATATTGATAATCAATTCATTATACATTGGTCTCCATACTTGGTCACTGCCTACTACAATAGCATCCAGTTTATGCTTGCCCACAATATCTTTGGGCATATAGACATACCTTTCATGGGTCGACTCAATCATATCGTGAACGAAACGCTGTGTTTCCTTGTGTTTCCTTTTTGCTACAAAGGGGAGTTCCGGGAAATGGCTGTTTCTGCCCAGTAGTTTAGCTATTATGATTTTAGTCGTGATTAATGGCCAATAACGATATAAAAAATGTTTGTTTAAGGAACGAATCGTAATAGGCTCATGCCCCAATGACTTAATGGTTTGCTGCAACGCATAGTTCTGCAATATACCACCGTAATTGTCCACTAACGGCAATGTCAATATCCCAATCTTCATATTATCTTCCTAATAGTTTCTTGATGATTTTCTTTCCTTTAGTTCCAAAGAAGGCTCCTATTGCCCGCATAACTACCGAATAGATTCTGCCTCTAAGACTTCTCTTTGTAAGCTCCTCTATTACGCATTTGAAGTCAATAGCATACCATAAGTTGAAAAATCTTTCTCTGTTCTTCGGGATGTCACAAGCTCTGACCAATGACGGATTCCGTTGGCAGAGGGCTTCATAAGAAGTCGATCGGTTGTCCACATTAAGTGTGGCATACACCGCTTTACCTTTCTCCGTATTAACGCTTATGGCACTTATCCCTTTGTCGTCATCATAATCGGGCATCAAGGAGGATATACCCCAGTAATCTCCCAAAGTAATGTCACTACCGCTTTTCCCCTTATTTGCCGGACAAGCATAGCAACTCGGACGTAAATACAAATTCGCCAAGAAGCCCCGCATGAACAAATTTTCATTTAGAGACTCAGAGAGCGAAACTGTATTTTTGTTTCCACTCTCGTCGGTCGTGGAAAGGGTGAGAGAGAAACTGTATTTTTGCCATCCCAAGCGTTTGTCTCTGAACGAAATACCCTCAACAAGGGCATTCCGTTCGGAGAGAAGCAGCTTAAGGTGAGACGAAACCGTATTTTTATCGCACGTCAGTGCGATTACCTGTTTCAAGTATTTTCTCCAAACGCCCGGACTAGGCACACCGTGGCAGATGAAATCCACCAAAAGCAGATTTTCATACTCTTTCTTTAAGTATCTTTTTAGAGCCACTATTTGACAAGGAGTACCGGAGAAGAGCACCTTTCTATTTTGCTTCAAGAATTGTTCCGCCTGCTTGAACGTATCACCTGTTTTACTCTGCACATACTTGGAACCACGAAATACTGACACACCGTCAATCGTTTCCGTATAATCATGCTTCACCTCCCAATTCTCATCAAAACGGGCACCGAATACTACACCTCCTTGTTTAATTGTTTGTTCTGCCAAGATAGAAAATACGCCACCGGAAGAGCTGTGCATGCGTATCTTCTCATCGGTATTCTTGGCGGCATAAACTTGCAAAGGTATACGGGCATCTGCCTGATTAATAACCGGACACACATTTTCACATAATCCGCAATCAATACAGATTGCTTCATCCACCTCAGGATAGAGAAAACCTTCCTCATCCTCACACATCGCTATGCACTGCTTAGGACAACGCTGTACACATGCGTTACATCCACAGCATTGCGATTTATCTTTTATTTCTATCATTTGTGTCAAATCACTGATAGGAAGTTTTTACCCTAATTGAATATTCAATCCTAACTTATTCAACAGTCTGTTAATTGGCATTGCAAACAAATCTCTCTCACCGGCATTCATTGAGCATCTCCAAAAAAGAGGCAGGTAAATAGCAGAGAAAAGCAATATGCCTATTGCCAAAGTGAATATATTGTATTGTATATCAATATAGATATTAATTAACATACATACTATCCCGACTATTATAGGCACAACAGACATTCCTGCTATCTCTTTCCAAAATTTGGGAATGTCAAGATGAATTTTCTTGTGGTAATAGATGTTCATCGCCACTATTTGACCGGCGGTCAAGGCCAATGCCGTACCAATGGCACAGCCTATCCCGCCATATTCTTTAGCCAAAGGAATGGATATGCCCAAACTGGCAATGGCTATTATTACATATAGTAACGAACGAAATCTCAATTGATTACGTGCTTGTAGAATGGAAATGCCCACATTCTGTATCAAAGGAACAGTAAGTGGAACGAAAAACAATAAGGTTATCCAATAAGCATCATCATAGTTTGTCCCCGCCCATAAATGGATAAAGGGTCTGCCAAATACAATAAAGCCGGACAGTATGAACGCCATGACAATATATTGAATACGTCCGATACGGATAAAAATGTCTGATATTGCTTTCTCATCATTTCCTTTCGTCACCATAGAAGTGATTCTTGGTAAAAAAACACCGGATATAGCCGTGCTGAAGCTCATGTAAATGCCTTGTAACTGTATCGCAATGGCATATACTGCCACAACCATGGCTCCTTTAAACATTCCCAATACAAACTGTCCGGTACTCCAATAAATACGGTCCATAATGGCATTGAGGAAAAGCCAGAACGAATAGATGCTGACTTCTTTCAAAAATCCCCATTTAAATCGGACAAACTTTACATGTATGCAAAGTCTATATTTGCAATACCATGCATTGATGATGAGTGTAACCATATTGAACAGGGTAATCAGCACTACCATTGCTACTGCTTTGTAGCCTAATTCAAGTAATACCACCATTATCACAGTGTTCAAGACAATCCGTGTAATATTGATTGCTTTAGGAAAGACAAACTTTTCATAGGCATTGATAACAGCTCCCCATATACTCATAGGGAAGGTGAAAGCAATATTAAATACCATGAGCAGCATCATGACCCGTACCTTTCCCAATTCTTCGGGCGACATGGTATCGCCAAACAGAGTATCTATGTGAAGATATAATCCGAATCCTGCCCCTAAAGCAACCAAGCCGATGGCACAATACAAGACAAGGAACATCCCGAACATCTCATACTGCTCTTTCGTTTTTGCTTCCGCACGGAATTTGGCGGTATATCTCACAATGGCATTGCCAAAGCCTAAATCGAGTACTGTCAGGTAGGCCACCACCGATGCGACCAACGAATACAATCCGTATTCATTTTGTCCCATCATACGCAGCATATAGGGAGTGTACAATAACCCTATTATATTATTTAATCCTATGGATATATAGGATAAGGCAGCTCCCGCCTTCAATTGGTTAACAGCCATGGCATTGATTGTATCTACTATTTTGTTCTAATCGGCATCGGATTGGGTAGCAAATCTTTTTGGGCAATAAACCAAGGAATAAGTTTCAGACACAGAGGGATACAAGCCCAACAGATTAATATTGTGAATATAGGTAAAATCCCCCCCCCCAGAAATATTAAATCTGATTAATATATATTTCAGAGGGAGATAAACCAAATGATGTGTACAAAGCGGGATAATAGAATATCTGCCAAAGTAACTGACAAAGGGTATGTGTTTGATGGTTTTGCATAAAAACAAGACGGCCATTACATCGGATAAAGATAGTATGATACCTAAAATCCAATTGCCGATTATACTATTCGTGCTAAAATGAATATATGGGTCATCAAACCATCGGGCTATGCACAAAGCCACTCCATAAAACAATACTATCCATAGGGCATTGTATTTGTCATAAATGTTAGGGTAAAGCAAAGGCGTCTTTTTCAAAAGGTAGCCGCAATAGAAAAACGGCAAAGCACTCATGGCACTGTCTATATAGCAAGGAAGGAATAGATGATATGTACCCAGCAATACCCCGATTCCACCTATTCCGAAAACAAGGACTCCCCGTAGCCACTCGTTTTTTATCTTTAACGAAATGAAACAGAACATCAAATTAGCTCAAAACAAAGCAAGTAAGAACCAGATAGGTCCATTAAACAATTGACGTTGTGTGAATAAATCGGATATACCGGTTGCCTTGCTTTTAATAATATCGGGAGATAGCCAGCCTATCAAATAAAAAATGCTATAACTGGCCAAATAGAAAAACAGGAATGGTATCAGTATTTTATTGGCTTTCTTTACCAGCAAATTGAGAAATCCTCCATAATCTTTGAAAAACAAGCCTGACAAAATAAAGTAAAGAGGCATACGCATTCCCCGCAGCCCCGGAAAATCAACATTCACATCTGTATGCATCATTATGACCAATAAAATACATACTCCTTTTGCCAAATCTATAAACTCTATTCTTTTTTTAGTTTCCATCCGATTAAATAGTAAGTTTTATTTTTCATCTTTATTTTCAGAACTTCTTGCCAAACACGATGGAACAGAACGTGTTGAGCAGAATCTTGAAGTCGAACAGCCACGAACGGTGTCCTAAATAGTAAAGGTCGTACTCCAGACGACGCAACATCTTTTCCATTGTGTCCGTATAGCCGTTGTACAGCGTGGCATATGAGGTTACACCCGGACGGATCTGGTAAAGATAAGTGTATCGCGCATCATGCTCAAGTATTTGGTCGATATAGAACTTGCGTTCGGGACGTGGCCCTATGAATGCCATATCGCCACGCAGTACGTTGTAGAGCTGGGGCAGCTCGTCCAAATGGTGTGCACGGATGAAACGGCCTGTCTTTGTCAAACGGGGATCGTTGTCACCCCCGCTATGGCTAAGCTGCGGTCCAAACTTTTCGGCATCCAGACACATGGAACGGAACTTATAGATATAAAACGGGCGGCCAAACCTACCGATACGTTCTTGCTTGAAAATAGCACTTCCTCCATCTTCCCGGCGAATGGCAATATAACAAATCAAGAATAACGGAGAAAAAACAACCAATGCAATCAATGACAATATGAAATCTCCGATGCGTTTGACATTGCGCGCAAATGCGGACATCCCGTCAGGAATGAAACTGTCTTTGGGTACGTATTTGCTTACATGTGTAGTTACTATTATTTCATCATTGTTGCTAATACCATCTTTCAGCTTGTTTACCCATTTTGTATATGCGTCTGTATTTATGGCATCAGGCATCCGCAGACTTATATAAGTGTCCGTCTGTGAAGCAACTTCGATGGCATTCTGCAACAACGGTATGACCGATTCATTGGAAGTAATTGTACACGGCATTTGAAGACTTTTGGAATATCCCCGTATACTGTTATAACCATTGCTCTTGCCAAATAACCGTAAGCCATACGCCGAATAACCATATGCATACCACATACCTGTCATCTCTCCACGGTACAAGTGAATTTGGTATCCATTATTACTATACTCATTGGTTAGAATGCTATTGGTTTCCATAAATATAAAAAAACTCTATTATTTCTTGTGTGACGAGTACCATTGCTGTTCTATTGGTATTCTTATTTTGAGGAATGTACTCACAAAAAACGCCTCAATTTATCCGACAAATTTTCCTGTATTTTTTTTGTAATTGCTTCTTTCCAAATTGAATGGCAATGGGTATCGCTACCAGCCAAGTCATAGAAACTGTTTCTCAGCAACCATTCGGCTTTCTTCCTTATCCCAATACCATATGCGCCGACTAACGAAAAAAGGTTGAGTTGAAGTCTTACATTCAATCCTTTCAATTGCCTGTAATCGTTTTCATCCATATATACATACCGTTCGGGATGTGCCAGTACGGGAATATAGCCTTTTGTCTTGATGCGGAGCAGGATGTTGTTCAATCCCATCGGAGGATTGAAATAAGAGGTTTCCACTAATAAATGTTTTCCGTCCTTGCCCAAAGGCAGTACATCGTTCTTCGCCAGACGTTCTTCAAACAGATTGTCAAGCATATTCTCGGTGGCAAGATAAAGCATAATGCTTCCCCGATAGGTAGCCTTTAATTCCATGAATCTTTCTTTCAACTCTTTTGTCGTGTTCGGCATATCCTCCATGACGTGTGGTGTTAGCCAAACCTCTTTGATTCCCAACTGCTCATAAAAGGAGAGGAGTTGCAGGGATTCGTCTATCGTCTGCACACCGTCATCCACATCGGGAAGCAGGTGACAGTGCCAATCAGTAAAGCCTTGAAAGATTCCACTATCCTTCAGACTGATGCGCTTATTAAAAGACCACACGAAGACAAAGAAGAATTAAGAATGAATGATGAAGAATGGATTTTCAGTATTCTTCCTTGGTATATCCGGCATAACCGTAATGGTAACCATACTTGTAACCATACTTATATCCGTAACGTCCGTTACCGCCGTCCGTACCGTTTAGGACAACCGACATATTACTGTATTTCTTGTCTGTATAGAACCTTTCTATCTCTGGCAACATGCCCCGGTCGAGCAATCCTGCACGGATAATAAACAGAGTGATGTCTGCCAGTTTATTGATGATGGCGGCATCGGCCACGATTTCCACTGGAGGGCAATCGATGAAGATGTAGTCATATTCCTTACGCAGGTCGTTTATCAGTTGCTCCAACCGTTCTGTGAACAGCAGTTCGGTAGGGTTGGGTGGTATCATGCCTACGGGGATGATGTCCAGCTTGGCATCGTCCGCAGGTTTGCGGACGATTTCCTGCCAGGTCTTTGTTTCTCCGATAAGGTAATTGGAGATGCCTTCTTTCGGTCTGCCCACATACCCGCTGAGCGAACCTTTACGCAAATCAAGGTCGATGGCAATCACTCGCTTGCCCTTGATAGTGAGGCTGGTGGCGAGGTTGAACGTGATAAAGGTCTTGCCACTACCCGGATTGGCCGAGGTGAGCATGATGACATTCGACTCCCGTTCCTTGCCTACGACAAACTCCAGATTGGTGCGTACCACACGAAACGCCTCGTTGATGACATTGCGGCTCTTTTCTTTAACCACGATTGCGCATATCTCCTCTTTTGTCTTCGCTTTGCGGCTGTACCATTTGCTCTTCTGGAAGGCAAGCGGTATCTCTCCCACGAAGGGAGCAGTCATATTTTCCAGATCCTTACGGCCACGGACAACGGTGTTCATGTTCTCGCGGATGAAGATGATGACTATCGGGACAAGCAGTCCGAGGGCGAACGCCACGAGCAGGATATTTTTCTTTATCGGTGCAGTGGGTATCATGCTTCCGCCCGGCATGGTGATGATGCGGGTATTGTAGGCGGTGAACGCCTGTGAGAGCTCGTTCTCCTCACGTTTCTGCAACAGGTAAAGATAAAGTGACTCCTTCACCTTCTGCTGCCGTTCTACCGATAGCAGGTACTTGGCCTGCTGCGGGTTGGAGGCAATCTGCGAGGTTGCCTGCCCGCTGTAGCCCCGCTGGCTCTTTATCTGGGCATTTAGGGTAACCAGCAGGTTGTCGATGGAGGTGAGCAACGCGCTCCGCATGGCGGAGAGGGAAGCGTCCATCTCCACCACTAACGGGTTCTTCTCGCTACTGTGCGACACGAGGCTGTTGCGCTCCAACAGTTTGCTGTTGTACTCGCTAATCTGTGTGGCGATGCCCGGATTGTCTATGCCGGAATTGGCGGGAAGCAACTGAGAACTGTTACTCTTGTTCGTCAAATAGTTACGTATATAGCGTGCCATGTAGACCTGGTTGTCCAGTTCCTTGATGGCTGCTTTCGCCTCGCTTGCCTGCGCCATGTACATGTTGGCGGCGGCCTGTACGTCGGGCAGCAGATGCTCGCTCTTGTAGGAGGAGATGTCATCGTCCACGTTGCCCAATTCGCCCTCGATCACACCGAGACGGCCGTCGATGAACTTCGAGGTACTAATGGCTATCTGGTTCTTGTCCCTCACCCAGTTCTCGTTGTAGACAGCTATCAGGGTGTTCAGCACGTCCTCCGCACGTTGGGTGGAGACATCCTTGAATGACAAGGTGATGATGTTGGATTTCTCGTCGATCTGCGACACGACCAAGTCGGCACTGTAAGTGGAGGTGGCTTCTCCGAATGGCAGGCGTGACACATATAACAAGGTCTCCGTATCGTCCGTATAATAAGGGGTCGAAATGACGACGATTTTCCCGATCCCACTTGGTATGGTATCGCCCAGATTCCCTTTCAATTCCATCTCACCGACGCTCTCGCCATTCCGCTCAATGTCGGATAAAGTGACCTTGCCACCTTTCGACAGTTGCAAGGTGAACGTAGCGGATTCGTCCTCAGGCAGGTCGCTGATGCTGACGCTGATGGGGAGCTGCCGTCCGTAGACCGTCTGGCGGTGGAAGCGTCCGGATACTTTATAATCCATGTCCAAATGCAGGCGTGAGACCACTTCCCGCATCAGGTCGGGTGACTGCAACGTGCCCATCTCGTTGTTCACATTGGTATTACTTGTGAACAGGCCGAAATCGGAGAACGTCTCCATATCGGTGGAGGCGGACTTCCCTTTGGAATCGTCCTTGATGAGGATGGAGGCGGAACGGGTGTATACCGGCGGTGTAGTGAGCAGGTACCAGACAGCAATGCCGAGACAGACGGCTAATGAGACCACAAATCAATGCCATTTTCCGAGGCAGAGGTAAAATAAATCCTGTATTCGGATGAAGTCCTGCGGACTTTGTACGGGTGTATTTCTTTGTTGGGTTACCATTTCTTGAATGAGGAACTAACAATAATGATGATTTTATTATTTGAATATCAATACGCTGATGGTAGTCAGCAGGGATGCCAAGGAAATCCAGAATGAGGTGCTGCGTACGTTATTGCCGTTAACCGTGGACTGGCGTGCCTTGGTGTCGTTAGGTTCGACATACACCACGTCATTCTGTTGCAGGTAATAGACCGGCGAGGAATAGAGGTGGTCGGCGGAACAAAGGTTAATGCCATAGACACGCTGCTTGCCGTTCTCGTTACGCAACACCAGGACTTTCTCGCGTTTACCATATATGGTCAGGTCACCGGCCTGGCTCAAGGCGTCGAGGATGGTGAGGTGATCCTTGTCGATATTGTAACGTCCGGGACGGTTCACCTCACCCATGACATTCACGCTCAGGTTCATGAACTCAACCGTGACTACGGGATCCTTGATGAGGTCGTGCGATTGTAACTCCTTTTTTATATAGACCGCGACTTCCTCACGGGTCATATCTTGCACGTGGAGTTTCCCCAGCACGGGGAAGTCGATATCACCCTTGGAGTCCACCGTATAACCGGACAGTCCCCGGTTTGTCCCCAATGAACTGTCCTGTCCCACTTGCTGGCTGACGATCGGAAGGTTGAACAGGTTGGTCAGCCTCAAATCCTGGCTGTTGACCAAAATAGATAACTTGTCTTTCGGTTGGATCTTGATTTCCATCGGTACGGCAAGCATTAACTCGCTCTCACCGGGACGCAGATCCTGGAAGTAAGAGATTTCCTTGGATGTGGAGCATGCGACTAAGGCAAAGACAGATGCTGCCACAATAATGATTTTGTAAAACTTCATTGTAATTCTTAAAAACTATAGTTTCTTGTTGATTCGATTTATTTTCCGGGTCAACCATATATTCACAGCTATCCAGCATGTTGCCGTAGCTCAGAACTGGCACATACCAGGCAGTAACGCCACGGAAAAGAACACGACCGACTTGAAGGCGATACCGCCCAGACGGGGAACGACTCCCTGGTGGATCTTGCGCTCGTCGGGCATGTCAAACAGGTTCCTGCAGAAGGAAATCAAAAAGGATCAGGGGAATAAGCACCCCTGCGGAAAGCGCGCACACGATAAATACCAGAATTGAATTGACTGTCCAGAATAAAGAAGGAGCGGAAAGATTGGAAATGAAAGCCATAGGCAGTTCTGTCAGATAAGTTGTATATACTCAGGATCGACCTCCACCCCCACAGCAAGAAATCCTTTCAGTTCGACGAGCAGGCGTTTGACCTTGGACCCCCGTGTCGTGAGCAGGCTTCCCTCGTATTCGTTAAGCGGTCCGCCCACGATGCGGATCCTACGTCCGTACATGGCAGGGGTTATCTCTTCCGGCAGGTAATATTTGGGGGATTCGGTGGCATTCACGGCACGGATGAAACGTTCCATGTCCGCGTCGACAACGACCATCGGCTCCCGCCAAGTGTTGCGTAACCAACGGAACTGAAGGGTCGGGGTCTTTTTCACAACAGCGTCAAGGTTCTTCCGTGTCTCATGCACGAAGAGCAGGTCTTGTATGAACGGTACCTCCTCACGGACACGCACACCCTTACGGGTGACCAAGTGCCATTTCATAGGGACAAAGACTTCCATCTTCTTCCCATCAAGCAGTTTATAGGCGGGCAGTTTTGCGTTCGTCCTTTTCAGGTCGCGCATCACGAACCACCGTACCTCTTCCTCATTCTCTTGGAATGCCATTATTTCGCTTCAGGACAATATTATCAATCCTGCACGATTGTAAATTTCTCTACCAATCAAGCAGTTACAAATATAGTTCGTAAAAGTTCGGGATTTCTTCCCGTTCTTGTTCCATTGTTTCGTTCTCATCAGAAACTGACGTCTGTCCGCCCTTACATCGGGCAGACTTTCAGGCGAGTTTGCGCCTGTTCTTGTTGCACTTCTCTCCGTAAGAGATGAATAACATGACATCTATGAACAAAACAGCCTGATAATAAAGACTTTGATTTCTCATCAAATCCTATCTGCTCAACAAATCGTTTTGCAGCTTCAGGAATCATACCATTCCGTATTATCTTTTTTGCTCATTTTTGTAGTCGTTTTCAATATTTTATGTAATTTTGCACCATGTTATTCATCTCTTACGGAGAGACCATAATTCTTGCTCAACATTAATTATCATCCTTGAACATTCCCGCTCCATGACTATTCCCTGAACAAGTATTCCTTGTTTAGAAAGTTCCTTTTTTGCACTTCTCTTTTCAAGAGATGGGTTACCTTGTAATTATTAATCTAATTATTTAAATATCAAGCGATTTTTATACTGTTCTGCTTTATACAATCTGCTTTTGCTCAACAAATGCCTCTTTTCACTTAACCGTTTTTTGGGGTATGGAACATATTTTTTATCATTAATGGTGTGTTTTTCTATATTTTATGTAATTTTGCATCAAGAAATTCATCTCTTGAAAAGAGAGCGTCCATTCGCTCAACATGCTACTCCCTGCATAAGGACTTTAGAATCAGACTATTCGCTTTATCTATAGTGGTTGTGTCCAATGAGGCCAGATAGATCCTTGTAGTGTTTTCCGAATCATGTCCCATACCTTCGCTGATTACAGAGATCGGAATATTCTTACTCCGGGCTGCGCTGGCCCAGGAATGGCGCGCGACGTAATGGGTCAGGGGAACGGACAAGCCCAACTCTTTCCCAATGGCCTTCAAATATCTGTTGATACGATGGGAGGCATTGATATATTGCTTCCTCTCATCCATACCCGGCCTGACGATGATGGGAAGAAGGTACGGGGACTCGGAAACATTGTAACGGCTCACGATCTCCTGCATGCACGGCTCCCATTTTACAAAAAGTTGTTGACCGGTTTTCTTCCGCCGGTACGTGAGGATACCGTTAGCAAGATCCTTCTTCCTTAAGAATGCCATATCGACCATGGACATCCCCCTCGTATAAAAACTGAAAAGCAGCATGTCCCTCGCAAATCTTTTGGCCGGATGCAGTGACAGGTCCAACGTCCTGAGCTGTTTTATCACACGCAGGGGGACGGCCCGCTTCGTTGTCCTCTCGACTCCCGTATAGACATGTTTGAAGGGGAAGCGCTGGGTGACGAGTCCCTTCTCCACGGCACGGTTGTAGGTGGCACGCAAAATACGCATGTAAAAGGATATCGTGTTCATGGAGATTTCTTTAGACCTCAGCCATGCCTCGTATGCGGTCATCAGGTCGGAATCCATATCTCCTAATGCTACGTCCTTTCCATCCATGAACCGTATGAAACTGTTGAGCGTGGACGTATAGGTCTCAACGGTACGTACCTTTCCCATACGTCTCAGGCCGTTTATGACCTCCCGCATAAAAACGAGAAAGAAAAGCCCGCGATGCTCTCCGTGAAAAGCGGAGGTTACGTCATCAGCGGTGAAAGTGCCTCCCTTCCGTCTCAGGACCGTGATAACATTCTCCAGCCGGTCGGTATCCTCCGCTATTCTTTTATCCAATAGCAATAGATATTGTCGCCTGTCCTCATCGGATGGCGTGATGACAATCCGGGAATGCCGCTTGCTCCACTCGGCTGGAAACAACTTGTAGGAAGTGTTGATCTGCCTTGCCACACGTCCGTGAATCACTTGATAATAAACCGTACCCTCTCTGCCGTCCACGGAGGAGGGTCTAAACTTGACTTTTACTGTAGCCATAAACTCTCTGATTTAAAATTTTACAGGATGCAAAATTATCAGATACAATCACTTGCCTGTTTACGCAAAATATTGTATTTCAGAGAATAAGAATCTTGTAATGACTAAATATAAAAAAAGGAGAATGTAATGCCGCTTTTTGCTGGAAGGAAAATGCTTTACTCATTGGATAGGGGGAGGCGTGGAATCAGCCCTCCTTCGTCCATAGCTGGTTTTGAGATGTTTATGCGGCAGGAAACACTTGCTTTTATCGCTGGCTAAATGTATATTTGCAGCGTTAAAATCGTTCTTTGATTAATGCAAAAGAAAACAGAATATAGTAATTCGCTCGTTTCTAAATCGTTACCTATAAATAGAATGATATATTATAAATAATTGTTTATCAGTTAGATATAGATTTTACTATGTTTCGCCGTGTGTGTGGTCAGGTTCTTCCTGATATTGCACAGGTCAGCGATTTCCTTCAAATAACTGTTCATGCGTTGATTGCATATGACAGGCAGGCAGAGGCTTTTTTTTCGGCATATGGGATGTTCCTCGTATTTTTGAGGATGGCAAGCGGAACCGGCAGCAGGGGGATGTTGCAGACAGAAGATGCCCGGTGTCTGCGCTCCAGTTTTACACGTCCTTTTCTGATCCACCAGTCACCGTTGTTGTCCTGCACGAGGTTGTCTTTTGTCAGTGTGGACACATTGGCGAAGGCCAGCCCGGTGAAGGCGGCAAAGACAAAGATGTCGCGTACCAGTGCCAGCCGGGGGATGGTGAATTCTTTCTCCATGATACTTTTCAGTTCCGGATAGGTCAGGAATACGGGATCGGTTTCGTCCTGCGCCATCTTGTATCCGTAGAACGGGTCCTTGCGCATCCATTCTTTGGCCAGGGCCATGTTTGTAATACGCTTGAAGCATTTCATATAACGGACAATGGTGTTCCGGCAAAGGCCGGCTTCCGTTTTTAGGAAAAGGTCAAACGTGGCAATAAAATCGGAATTCAATTCATGGAACGTAATGTCTTCTTTTCCGTAAAAGTCAGGAATGGCCTTTTGCAGCTTTTTCATCACGTTGATGTAACGGTTGATGGTTACAGGCGCGTAATCTATGTTTACTGCCTTTTTCATTTTTTCTATTTCTTCGTTCATTGTACCGAGCAGGGTACGCATTTCCGTCTCTTTTCCGAATACCCGTTTCAGAAGAAGTTTGGGCGTGATCAGTGCAAGTTCGAGCATCAGTTCCTTGTGCTTCTGAAAAGCCAGAGCACTGAGTTCTGCGATGTAGGCGTTCAGTTCTTTGGCAGTCCTGTCCTTTCCCTTGCTGCATCCTTTGGCGGAATCCCATTGTTTTGGCAGAACGCTTCGCTGTATTCTGGCCTCTTCGTAATGCCCGTCAATGGTTATACGCATAAGAATGGGTGCCTCACCGTTTTTCAGAAGTTTTGTCTTCAGAATGAAGAACAGGATGTTCATTGTTCCTTGTTTCATACTCGTTTCCTTTTAGTTGTTGGACATGTTTTACTTTGTCAACTGGAAAGGGGTGGAAGGGACGTCTTTTCGGTGGTTTTTTTATTTGAAGGATATGAAAACCACCGAATTTTTCCGGGAAAACCATCGGAATAGGAAAAACGGAACTTCCTTTGGAAATTTATATTTCCGGGATACGGCGTTTTTTTCTTTTCGTCCGATCTCTTTTTCACCACATTCAAGCAGGTCTGCAAAAGTACTCTTTAGCGCCTGAAAGATGATTTTGTAAATAGTTGAAAATAAGTGAAGTATAAAGCTGGTGGTGGTTTTTTAAAAGGGGGTGTGAAAAACCACCGAATGGGACATTTTTAAATTCTTAAATCTGCATTTTTTTGTGGGTGACAGAAATAAAAAATCCCCTGAAATTGCTGAATTTCAGGGGATTTCAAGAGTGAAAAGCTTTTTCAAGTGGTGCCACCAGGAATCGAACCGGGGACACAAGGATTTTCAGTCCTTTGCTCTACCAACTGAGCTATGGCACCAAAATGGTTATCGGTAGAGCTTTTCACTTTGTAATAGAACACCTCTCAGAAACTATTGTTTCTTGTTTGCGGTTGCAAAGGTAGGCATATTTTTTGATTCTACAAATTTTTTGCAAATTTTCTATGAAATTCTTTTTGATTTCAAAAAAATGCTTTACCTTTGCACTCGCAAAACAGAAACGGAATGTAGCGCAGTTGGTAGCGCACTACGTTCGGGACGTAGGGGTCGGGCGTTCGAGTCGCCTCATTCCGACACTGTAAAGGATAAGCCGCTAATAATTAGTGGCTTTCTGTTTTTTTAGAGATAAAGCCAGAACAAATACGGGTACCCTATTTTATGGGTCAAATTCTATTCTCGGATTATAATGCTAACATCCTACCAGCCGAATATTTTTTGTGAAAGTATATAGGGAGGTAAGAGTTTTTCGTTATCTTTGCTCCCTACATGATAAAACTGATTTTATTTTCCTGTTAACCATTAGGATCATAAGATATACCTTCTTGATGATTTCTTTAAGTAAAAAATGAGAATTAATGAATATGAGAAATTTGTTTTTGACTTTAGCTTTCGGTCTATGTTCCGGCGTATTCGCCCAAAATACGACTGTTTTTGAATCTCCTATTATGGGGTGGAGCTCATGGAATACCTATCGGGTTCATATCAATGACACCTTAATAATAAGGCAAGCGGATGCTATGGTGCAAAAAGGACTGAAAGAAGTAGGCTATTCCTATGTGAATGTAGATGACGGTTTTTTTGGATGGCGGGATGAAAAAGGAGTGATGCAAACACATTCCGAGCGTTTCCCGAACGGATTGAAGGGAGTGGCGGATCATATTCATTCTTTAGGATTGAAAGCCGGTATTTATTCGGATGCGGGAAGCAATACTTGCGGTTCCATCTGGGATAAAGATATGAACGGCATAGGTTCCGGTTTGTACGGACATGAATTTCAGGATGCCACGTTGTATTTTAAAGAGTGGAGATTTGATTTTATCAAGATTGATTATTGCGGAGCCGGTCAGGAATTGAATCTGGAAGAAGAAAAACGATATACCGAAATACGCCAGGCTATAGATAATCTGGGTTGCGGACATGTTTCTATTAATATCTGTCGATGGGCTTTCCCGGGTACTTGGGCTAGAAACCTTGCTCGTTCATGGCGAATCAGTGCGGATATCCGCCCGGAGTGGGGATCAGTAAAATATATCATCGATAAAAATCTTTATCTGTCTGCCTATGCGGGAGAAGGTCATTATAATGATATGGATATGTTGGAGATAGGTCGAGGGCTAAAACCTGAAGAGGAAGAGGTACATTTTGGAATGTGGTGTATCATGAGTTCACCTTTGTTGATAGGATGTGATCTGACAACCATTCCGGAGACGTCATTAAAACTGTTGAAAAATAAAGAACTGATAGCTTTGAACCAAGACCCTTTAGGATTGCAGGCATACGTAGTTCAGCATGAAAATGAAGGGTATGTGTTGGTGAAGGATATAGAACGAAAGCGTGGTAACGTACGTGCGGTTGCTTTATACAATCCTTCGGATACGATTTGTAGCTTTACAGTTCCGATGAATATTTTGGAATTAGGAGGAAAGGTTAAGGCACGCGATCTGGTGAAACAGCAGGATTTACCGGAGATAAAAGGGGGTGTTCTGAATCGAGAATTACCTCCCCATAGTGTGCTGATTTTACGTATGGAGTCCGAGAAGAGATTGGAAGCGACTGTTTATGAAGCGGAATGGGCTTATCTGCCTTGTTTCAATGATTTGGGAAAGACTCCGAAAAGCATCGTATATGCTCCGTTACATGAAGCATCCGGAGGCATGAAGGTAAGTTATCTGGGAGGGCGGAAAGAGAATTTTGCAGAATGGAAAGAGGTGTACAGCGAGCAGGGCGGTGAATATGAAATGACTATCCGCTATGTGCCTAAAGCAGACCGTAAGCTGGAAGTCTGTGTGAATAACGAAAAAAGGATTCTTCTTGATTCGCTGTCGGCGGATGAGACTCAAAAGATAGCTTCGATTACTGTTCCGGTGCATTTGAAGGCAGGGAATAATAAGATACGTATGGGAAGCTCATTTTGCTGGGCTCCAGATATAGACTGTTTTACTTTGAAAAAAGTAAGTGAGTAGGCTGATAAGATCTATCTTTTTGAAGTACCACTTTGATAAAGAGTAAGAATATGAGTGTAACAAATGTCACCCGTGAGGAATTGTGGGCAAAGCAACATTTGTCTTGCAAAAACATGGATTATGCGGTATGGGAACGGGATAAATCCATGCTCCAGAAGTTGTCCAGAATCAATGGCGGCTGTTCTTTCGTGGTGGATGTATATAAAGGATGTTATGCGTATGCTTCTACGGGTTTTGTCGATTGGTTGGGGTATGACAGGCACAAGATAGAAACATTGGAAAAACAGGGTGATTATCTGGAGTCACGTATTCATCCGCATGATCGTTCCCAATTGGAAGACTTGCAAGTCAGGCTGGGGAAGTTCATTTATAACCAGCCTTTTGAACATCGGAATGACTATTGTAATGTGTATAGTTTCCGTATACTCAATGCTCGTGGCAACTATGTGCGTGTAACAAGCAGGCATCAAGTTTTGGAACAGAGCCATGACGGAAAAGCATGGCTCATTATAGGGAATATGAGTATGGCTCCCGGCCAGAAAGAATCAGAACAGGTGGAATGTACTGTGCTGAATCTGAGAAATGGAGAAATGTTTTCACCCGGTGTGGTGATAATGAATCCGGCTTTCGGTCTTACCGGACGTGAAATGGAGATATTACGCCTCATCCAACGAGGATTCTTAAGCAAAGAAATTGCTGATAAATTATGTATCAGTATTCATACTGTCCATATTCACCGGCAAAATCTGTTGCGTAAGCTGGGAGTACAAAACTCTTTGGAGGCAATACGCCTAGGACAGGAGTCGGGGCTGTTAAGCTGATGCCCGATTTCATCGGGTCAAGGCATCCATTCTACTACTCCTGTAACAGGATGCTGCTTTCTCCATTCCTTAAATCCGCTATAATCCCGCACCCCATCCCGGATGACTGCCTGATAATACTCCACTCCGATGATTTTCTCGGTTTCCGGTGTTTCATATTTTAATCTTAGAATAGTTTCCCGTATTTCATCGGTCATAATTTCCGAAATGCGTTGGGCTACCTTTTCAAAATAACCGTCATAACGTGAACCTTCCCGGATGTGAATCATATCCATCTGCCAAAGTTCATTTTCTTCATTTTGATACCATGCATGCCATTCGATACAGGCTTCGGCAGTATGCAGCAGATTAGCGCATTCTATTCTTTTGATGGACGGATTCTCAGCTAGTCTGGCCATTGCCTGAAAGCTGTCCGTCAGGTTTAAGGGTGATGAATAAATATGGAAATCAATGTCCCTATGTTTCATCAGCAGCCCTGTTCTGAGTGAACCTACCAGATTAATTTTTGCACCGGCATCTTCCCATATCTGGATGATGTTCGTGTTTTTGATAACTTGCCAGGCTTTTTCCTGATTCTGTTTGGCAATGTCGAAAATATTCATACGCTGTCTTTTATAGTTGGTTTGCAAAAGTAGAGAAAAGCTTTCAAACTGAAGATAGTTATAAATAACTATTTATTGCCGGAATGAATCGGGAGAAAGGGGGTAACAAGGAACTTAGTAATGTTTCCTTTTCAAGTAAATGACAGATTGTATTCCCAACATGATGACAAACAGATATTCGGTTGTCATATATACCGCTAAAGGTGCATGTACACAGTGGCTCAGCCAGTAAAGATAAAGAAGATATACCATAATGGTAACCACTTGGAAGATAAAGGCAATTTTTGTCTTTCCGGTTCCGGTGACGGCACTGATGTAGACATATCCGGGTACTGCGAATATATAATTGAACAGCATGACGATGAAAGGGGGGACAGTGTGTTGCACCAGTGTTTCGTTGTTGGTGTAAAATCCGATAATCCAATAATCACAAAACAATGCGACTCCTACCAGCGGAAAACCGATGGCATATCCCATTTTGATGATTTTGTGGCAGATAGGAAAAACACCTTTTTGTTGTCCGGCTCCTAAAAGATTGCTTACCAAGGAACCGTTGGTGGCTCCTAAAGAACTGACAATCACAAAAAAGAGGGTGGAAACGCTGCGGGTTATGTTGGAAACGGCCAGTTCCATCTTTCCTAAATGTTCGATGGCGATGAAGAACAGGAACCACGGCGCCATACTGATAAAAGAATGCAGCATGCTCCATACGGACAGGTAAAACAGTCTTTTCAATAGCTTTCCATCAAATATCGGTTGCAGTCCATACTTGTTTTTATCAATCTTTCTCCACATATGGATAAGGAGAATGATTAACGATCCCATTTCTGCTAGCGTTGAGGCTATTGCCGATCCTGCTATCCCAAATTTTAAGGTAAATATTAACAGATAATTGAAAGGGATGTTGATAAGTACGGCTGCTATTGCGGCCCAAGATAAGGACCTGGTCTTTATTATTCCCACAAAGAAAGCCCGGAGTGCCAGAAAGGGAAATGAAAATAAAAGTCCGAAACTGCGCCAGTCCAGATAGTCCGTTACAGCCTGATAGATTTCCGGTGAGGTAATTAATTGTTTCAAGAGGAAGGGGGAAAGGCCCTGTATCAACAAACATAAAGAGAGTGCTAGTCCGGAAAGGAAAAATAGTCCTTGAAAGAAGGTACGTCCTGTTTCTGCATAGTCCTGTTCTCCATTCCTGCGGGCAATCATGACTTGTAGTCCTATGCTGAAACCGAAGCCTAGCATATAAGTTGCCAGATAATATATTCCTGCCAAGGCAGATGCGCCAAGTTCCACTTCACCGACATGGCCCAGAAAGACGGCATCGGTAATGTTGATTAATTGCTCCATTAAAACGCTCATCATTACAGGAAGGTTGATGAGCCATATTTGTTTATATGTATAATTCATTGTTTAACTTAATGTATAACCATGCTTATGCACTTATCGGTTTAGGGATGGTGCACAATCTGTGTGGATTAATAATAAGGGTATAAAACTCTGTAACAAATCTTATTTAAGATCCGTCAAAATAGCCAAATAGTTTGGATTGGTAGTGCTATTCGTTGAATGTAGCTATATACAGAGTTGATGTTTCATTAGTTAAACAATTGTGTTTTGCAGGTTAAATCAAATCTCCTGGTTCGGCATAAATTTTGTATTCGCTCTCTAGTCCCTTGAAATCTTTTCTGAGGAGTACAATTTTAGCTTTGGGGGTAAGCCAAATGTTTAGTGGAATGGCATTCTCCTCTTGAAATGAAAATATAGTGCTGAATTCTTTTCTCAAAGACTCGTCTGAGGTTGCGGTATAATTAGGGAGTGAGAAAAATGAATTTATGTAGTTATACAGTATTTGTTTGCTTTTCATAGATCCCCCTTTTTCATATTTCTCACTTTTGGCATACAGCATAACAGATGGGACACCTTGATGGATATGGGTTTGCGTACTCAGATAATATCCGTCCAGATTATTTGCATAGCCTGTGGTAAAATCGGAGTCGGTTACGTCTTTCCAATTGAAAGCAAGGAAATCTTTTTTATTTGTGATATCAATGGATATTGTATCACTACTATAGATTATTTCATTGTTTTTGTAACCTAGCAGATAAGTCTTGTATGTGCCGGGTGAATAATAAACATGTGCCCATTTGAAAAATGTTGTTTCCACATATCTGGCATAATTTGAATGACTGAATACTTTAAAGCTATTTGGGGAATGAGATGATTTCCACACTATGGAGTCATACACTTCGCTTAGACAAGGTGCATCTTTACCAAAATCAAAAGATTGGTAGAATACAATAGGAGCAAATATGTTTTGAGAACTTGTTTCTGCTTCTAATATAATTTTGATCTCTTTATTTTCTGTTTCTTTATTTTGGCTACCATCCATATCGGCCTCTTCTTTGGAGCAAGACAAGACAAAGAAGGTAAGTAGTAAAAAACAGTAGAATATCTTTTTCATGTTTGTTTTTGAGTTGGGTAAATAGCTCTGTTTGTAATGTCGAAAACAAAGCTAGCAAATATATTTGATAATCTCAGCTTTGTATCCTATATTTTATTTTTGACTGATGATTTGATAATCAAAATCGGTAAACAAGGACTTTACAGAGACTCAAGAGGTTCCTGCACATACCTCATATACTCCTCATAGTCTATATACCTTCCACCCATTGACTTTAAGTGTGGGGTTTCAAACTGACAATCAATCAAGGTTCCTCCCAATTCCTGAAATGTTTGTGCCAGATAGATAAGCGCCAGTTTCGATGCATTGGGGACTAGAGAAAACATGCTTTCGCCGAAAAAACACTTTCCCAAAGTGACTCCATAGAGTCCGCCGACCAGACAAGATTCTTCCCATACTTCCACGCTGGTCGCGAAACCTTGCTCATGCAGGCGGATGTAGGCTTTCATGATATCTTTGCCCAACCATGCTCCCGTTTCTTCCATCCGCAGATTGCCGCAGGTTTGAATCACTTCATGGAATGCCTGGTTAAAACTGACTCCATATTGTTCTTTGTTCATAAAAGTACGCATGGAGTGAGAAATGTGAATCTCGTTAGGGAAAATCACAAACCGTTTCAGGGGACACCACCATTGTATCTGTTTTTCACGGAAAGCATACCAAGGGAATATGCCATTGGAATAGGCAAGGAGGAGACGGTCTACGGAGAGGTCGCCGCCCACTGCCAATAGTCCGTCCGGTTCGCCATAGTGAGGGTCGGGAAAAACAAGTTTTTGAGTTAGTTGAAAGACCATATTGTTTTTTATTTATTGGATTCATATAATATCTTCTGTAGTAACTTCTCCGTATCTCTGCCTCTGCGGAGAAGTTGCCGATTCATTTAAAGGTATTACTCTTTGAGTACTTGCAAGCTCAATTCTCCGTTTCCTGCTGTCACTCTTACTTTACCTCCTGTTTTTAATGCTCCGAATAGGATTTCACGCATAAGCAGTGGCTTCAGCTGCGAAGTAATTACCCTGTCCATTTCCCTGGCACCATATTCTTTGGTGAAACCTAGTTTCAGCAGATGCTTATAGGCTTCCGGGCTGAGTTCCATTCCTACATGACGTGCAGACAGTTTGTTTTTCAGTTCGTTGAGTTTTTTGTTCAGGATGAGAGAAGCCATTCCGTAATCCATATCATGGAAGACGACTGTTGCAGACAACCGGTTGATGAATTCAGGTTTGAAAGTTTTCTTAACCTGTTTCAACATTGCCTCTCCGGCAGTAATTTGTCCGCTGAAACCTATAGAAGCTTGGTGCGCGAATTGTGCTCCGGCATTGGAGGTCATGATAAGTATAACATGGCGGCAGTCCGCTTTCCGTCCTTTGTTATCCGTCAGTACGGCATAGTCCATGACTTGCAGCAGGATATTGAATATATCAGGATGCGCTTTTTCTATTTCGTCAAGCAGTAACACACAGTTGGGAGTTTTGCGGATAGCATCTGTCAGCAGTCCGCCGTCTTCATAACCTATATATCCGGCAGGTGAGCCGATGAGTTTGGCCACTGTATGCTTTTCCGTATATTCGCTCATGTCAAAGCGTTGCAGGGCTATACCTAGTTCGGAGGCCAATACTTTGGCTACTTCCGTCTTTCCTACTCCGGTGGGGCCAACGAAGAGAAGGCTGGCCAGTGGTTTGTTTTCGTCCTGTAGCCCGGCTTTGGCCATTTGTACGGCTTCCACCACTTGGCAGACAGCTTCTTCCTGACCGTATATCTTTGCACTGATGCGTTCATGCAAGGTTTCTAATGTGGCATTGTCCTCTTCCTTCATGGCGAGTACATCCACTTTACAGATACGTGCCAGTATATCGGTTATCAATGCTTTGTCCACCGTTTGTGTTTCTGTATCTGTGGGGTGGATTTCACGATAAGCCCCGGCTTCGTCCACCAGGTCGATGGCCTTGTCGGGCAAAAAACGGTCGCTGATATACCGTGCGGCAGCTGTGACGGCATATGCTATCACTCCTTCTTCATAAACTACTCCATGGAACGTTTCGTACCTTTCTTTTAATCCTTCCACTATGTGGATAGTTTCTTCGATTCCGGGTTCCTGTATGTCAATCTGTTGGAAACGCCGTACCAATCCTCTGCTACGTGAAAAATAGCGGTTGAATTCTTCGTAAGTAGTGGAACCGATAAACCGGATCTCTCCTCCTTCCAAATAAGGCTTGAGCATATTAGAGGCATCCATCGAACCGTCTCCCGTCCGTCCGGCGCCTATCAGGTTATGTATTTCCGGCGCCTATCAGGTTATGTATTTCATCTATATATACAATGGCGTGTCCTTCTTTCCGTATTCCTTCCATAATGGCTTTCAGCCTTTTCTCGAATTCACCCCGATATTGTGTACCGGCCAATAAGTTGCCTAAATCCAGTTCGTAGATACGACAACCTGTGAGGCGTTCGGGAACATTGCCTGCTTCTATACGTGCAGCCAGTCCGTAGACCAGTGCGGTTTTTCCCACTCCCGGTTCACCCACGTGCAGAGGGTTGTTCTTTTCTTTGCGGCAGAGAACTTGAATGGTGCGTTCCAATTCCACATTCCGGCCTATAAGCGGATTCCGGTCTTGCAGACCTTCATTGAGGCAGGTGACGTAGTTGCGCCAAGGTTCGCTTTTCTCTTGCTCAGAGGAAGTTTCCTCTTGAAACTGATTCATGTGCTCGTAATTTGAAATGAGGGAGCTGAGAAACTCCGGCATATCTTCTCCCACTGTTTCTTTTAGCAGATAGCCGGCCCATGAATCTTCCAGTTGAAGCATTCCTTGTACCAGATGAGGAACATCCATTTCTTCTGCGCTTGAATGGCTGATTGTCATATAGGCATATTGCAGCAGCTCGGAGAGTTGACCTGAAATTTCCAACTCATATTCTATTTCTTGAGGAACTCGTTCCACTTCTTTCGACAGATATTCGGAAATGGACTGGGACAGTTCTTCCGGGGTACAAAAACACTCTGCCAATGCTTTTTGAAAAGGAACTTGTTCCAGCAATGCGCTCAATAAGTGTTCGGGCGTGATAAATTCATGCCGATATTGCATCGCTTGGCTCTGCGCAGAAGCGAAAGCGTAGTTCACCGAATCGGTATTTGGTATATCCATATCTTATTCTTGATTTTTTATTCTTCTTCCGGTGTAACCGTGAGTCGGAGAGGGAAACCCTCTTCACGAGCCATACGGGTGGCTTTTTGTACTTTTGACCGGGCGATATCATACGTATAGATGCCTATTACGGCCGATTCACTTTTGTGTACTTGCATCATCAAAGCTTCTGCTTCCATCGTTGATTTGAAAAAAACGGTAGTTAATATCTTTACAACAAATTCCATTGTAGTAAAGTCGTCATTGAAAATAGTAACTTTGAAGCGTCGCGGCTCGCGAAGGTCTATACGTTCTTTTTCTTTATAAGATGATTGTTGTTGTTCCATATTGGTATTTGTCATACGTACTTATGGCACAAAGGTAGGGAAAGTATTGGAAAGGTAGGGTAGGGAAGAGATGAATTTTGTAGACGGATGGTCTGGAGCTGATGTCTTGAATTCCTTTCATGCCTGTCTGTCATTCTTAAAACATCCATATATAATAAGATGTTTCAAGGATGACAGACGTGTATGAAAAATAAAATGTGAAAAAATCCAAGGATAAGAGGTGGAAACTTAGACTTTTCTGTGAACAAACTGGCCGTCAATCCAAATGGTGGCATGGTTTCCCCGGAACTTCAGCAGGATATATTCGGGGTCTTCCGGTCCTTTAGGAAAATGATGGATAAACCAGTCTTGCCATAACTCTTTCTTGGTGCCAGTGTCTGATACAACTTCCACTTCTCCGGTCATGGCCACGCTGTTTCCCTCTTTGTAGAAACATATGCCGGCTTTCGGATTAGAGCGGAAATCCTTTGTCTTTGCCGAACTGTTTCCTGTTGCAAACCAGATGGTTGTTAATCCTTCCGTTTTGATTTTACTCAAGGGAACCGGCCGGGGATACCCTTCTTTATTGATGGAAGTTAGTGTGACTACTTCACATTGTTGAAGCAAAGCTTTTGCTTTTTCTTTAAGTGATCCCATTGTTTCTTTTTAGTATTTGATACGGTACAAAAGTAAGAAACGCCAGGATGGCTTCGTTGTAAAAAAACGACTTTTATAGTTTCAGATATGTTAATGTGGTTTCTTCCGTAACCGGTAAGGATAAAAAGGAACCGGGTGTATTGCCTGATAAGGCTTTTATTTCCTTGCTCAAATGGGCTGTGTCATAGTATCCGGCCTCAATGGCAACAGAGAAGAGTTGGTTGGAAGAGGTGGAACGCAGTAAATCCACTGCATTCTTGAATTTGATAATCCGGCTGTATTCCTTAGGGGAATATCCGGTCTGATGTTTGAACTTGCGCTCGAAGTGTCTTTGGCACAAGCATACATTTTCTACTAAAGAACGGATAGGCAGTTGGCCTTTGGAAAGGTTAATGCAATCTACTGCATATGATATCTGTTTTTCTATCTTGTTGTTAGTACATAAGGCTTGGGTGAGAAAAGATTCTATCAGTCTGATTTTGTCCTGTATGTACGGTTGTTCACATAATCTTTCTGCTAGCGAGTCGTTGAAGATACCTCCTGACTCAAAAGTGCTGATTCTTTGATTCCCAAGTTCTTCCAATGGTAATTGCATGAAGCGGAATAAACCGCAAGGCAGAAAACGGATACCAAACATATGGATGCTTTTCGCATAGGTTATTAGGGTGGAGTATCGGCTCATGGGACCTACAAAATAAGAGCGGTAGGGTTGCATTATAAGACTTTCTTGTTCCGCTATGTCAGCTACTTCGCCAAGGGTGAAGATAAAATCGGTGCAACCGTCCGGCAATATGTTGATTTTCATCCCATAGTCCGGATTGCCTTTAAATTCCCAGTATTTGTCAATATAGGGGGCTAAAAGCAGGGAAGGCTGGTATTCATTATACATGAAGATTGTTATTTCTTTTTAGCAGCGATAGCTAGTAATACTCCCAGTACCACCCCTAGAATGGCGGCAAATAATACCCGCATGTCCGGAGGAAGCAGGAAAGTGATGGTGTGGGCCGGATACCAGAACAAAGGGATGGTCTTTTTGAATACAAAGCTCCAAAGTACCGCCCAATTCAATCCGGTGAAAATACGTGTCATGGGAATAGGGGTGGAAAGCGCTTTGATAGAGCCGCCACAATTCCCGATATGAGTGTCTGTTATTTTATGTAATGTCATGAATACAGGAGCGAATATAGAGTTCATTGTAACGGAAATAGCCAGTGCAACCAGAAATTTGGCAAGACAGAAATCCCCGTTCATCAATGTGGAGGCATATTCCAGACCCATATATTCCAAGAAAATGGGAGTGCCTTTTGAAAAAATAATCATAGCCATATTGATACCCATACCCAGTACCCCCCAGATTACCATGCGTGGGATAATACCGAAGGTCTTGTTGTGATACACTCCTGTGCTGATGCGAAGCCCAAGCATTTCTCCCAAAGTAGCTAGAATGGCGAACTTCACAAAACTCATGACCATACCATGGATTGCATTGAAAGATTTGTACCATTCATAAATGGTATCGCTAATAAAAAAGGGTAGAAACAATGCTATTACAAACAAAAAGAACAGAATATCACTCTTTTTCATAGATAGAAATGTGTTTTTCATTAATATTTGCGACAAACATACGAAAAAAATCTAAGTTCCTAACCAAACAATAATTTAAATTCGACGGCTCTTTATTTGTTATCTAGCTATAATCTTTTATCTTTGTTTCCCGTCATGGAATAAAATAAAAAGGTTATTATGAAAACAAAAGGATGGATTTTAACTGTAATTTGTAGTATGTTGTTATTGGTGGCGGGTATCACTTTTGCATCAATGGTGCTTGTCGGGCAACCGGCTTTGGCAAACGAATCATTGTGGTGGTGGATCTTGATAAATCTTGGTGTGATGGTTTTATTATTCGGGTATGGCGTGAAACGGGGAATCCAGATATTGCGTATCTTCAGCATACCGAAAAGCAAACTGACACGGGAACCAGGTGTCGTGGTTTGTGATTATAATATCAGCCTGAAAAAGTATGCTTTGTATAAATTGTGGGACATCCGTCATTTCAGTTTCTCTTTGTTGTTCATCATTTATATTTGTATTGCACTGTGTACAGGGCACTATATTGTTCCCGAAGAGCAAAGCCTGTTCAGTCCGCTGCTGATTTGGTTCTTGTGTCTTATTTATATCTTGATTATGCTGCCTGTCAGACTAAATAAGATTTATAAGCGGAGTATTGCGGGGCAGACTTGGGTGGAAATAACTCCGGAAGGGCTGACATATGATAAGGCGGAACTGAAACAGACATTCCCTTGGGAGGAGATAGCAGGTATAGCTCTTTATAAGACTTATTGCTTTCTGTATGATAAAAGAGGCGGTGAATTTTTGATTGTAACTTCGGATGAAAAGGTGAAAGAATCCCTTCTTTACTATTTAAATACGAAAAAATAATGAATTAAAGCTAAGTGTTTTTTATAATAAGGTTGTTCATATTATTATAATGTGTATTTTTGTAACAAAGTAATAATGAAAAACCTCTTAAGTATGAAAACACCTGTTCTCGCGCTATTCATTTCTTTAGTGGCATTTGGAGCCTGTGTGTCCAATAAACAAACCCAGCCGTCAACCGATTATACCCAATTGGTGAATCCGTTTATCGGAACCGATTTTACCGGCAATACTTATCCGGGAGCGCAAGCGCCTTTCGGAATGGTACAACTTAGTCCGGATAACGGTTTGCCCGGATGGGACCGTATTTCCGGTTATTTTTATCCGGACAGTACGATTGCCGGATTCAGTCATACCCATTTGTCGGGAACGGGAGCCGGAGACTTGTATGATATCTCTTTCATGCCTGTAACTTTGCCTTATCAGGAAGCGGAAGCTCCTTTAGGCATCTATTCCAAATTCTCTCATGCGGATGAAGAGGCTTCAGCTGGTTATTATCGCGTGTTGCTGAAAGATTATGATATCAATGTGGAGTTAACTGCTACAGAGCGTTGCGGTATACAGCGTTATACGTTTCCTGAAGGAGAGTCGGCTGTCTTTCTGAATCTGAAGAAAGCGATGAATTGGGACTTTACCAATGATTCTTATATTGAGATAATTGACTCATGCACCATTCAGGGATATCGTTTTTCCGAAGGATGGGCAAGAGACCAGCATGTGTATTTCCGCACTCGTTTCTCCAAACCGTTTGCCTCGGTAGAGATGGATACTACTGCCATTGCTTTGAAAGGTAAACGTGTAGGTACGGCTTATATCGCCCGCTTTAATTTTGATACGGAAAAAGGAGGGCAGATTGTTCTGAGTACTGCTCTTTCGGGAGTAAGCATGGAAGGTGCTGCTAAAAACATGGCGGCTGAAGCACCTCACAATGATTTCGATAAATATTTGGCTGAAACTAAAGATAATTGGAACCGTCAGTTGGGAAAAATAGAGGTAACAGGTGATAACAAGGACGATAAGGTTAATTTTTATACAGCATTGTATCATACAATGATTGCCCCGACTATTTACAGTGATGTGGACGGGGCTTATTATGGTCCCGATAAGAAAATTCATCAGACGGATGGTTGGGTGAATTATGGAACTTTTTCATTGTGGGATACTTATCGTGCCGCACATCCGTTATTTACTTATACGGAACCTCAGCGTGTCAATGATATGGTGAAATCATTCATTGCTTTTTATGAACAGAACGGACGTTTGCCGGTATGGAATTTTTGGGGAAGTGAAACGGATATGATGATTGGCTACCACGCTGTACCTGTTATTGTCGATGCTTATTTGAAAGGTATTGGTGATTTTGATGCAGAGAAGGCATTGGAGGCTTGTGTGGCTACTGCTAACTTGGATGATTATCGCGGCATTGGTCTGTATAAAAAATTAGGATATATACCTTATAATATAAAGGATGAATATAATGCGGAAAATTGGTCGCTTTCCAAAACATTAGAATATGCTTTTGATGATTATTGCATAGCCGAAATGGCCCGGAAGATGGGGAGGACTCAATTAGCGGACGAATTCTACAAGCGTTCTCAGAATTATCGCAATGTGTTCAATCCGGCGTCAAGCTTCATGCAGCCGATAGATGATAAAGGAGTATTCCAACCTAATTTCAGCCCGGATGACTACACTGCCCACATTTGTGAAAGTAACGGTTGGCAGTACTTTTGGTCTGTACAGCAGGATATTAAGGGGCTAATTGCCTTGACTGGTGGTAAGGATCGTTTTACGGAAAAGTTGGATAGTATGTTTACTTATATCCCGGCTGGTAATGCAGATTTGCCTCTTTTCAGTACAGGTATGATTGGCCAGTATGCTCATGGTAATGAGCCTAGCCATCATGTGATTTATTTGTATAATAAGGTACGTCAGCCTTGGAAAACTCAGAAGTATGCGGCGCAGGTCATGCATGACCTTTATTTCAATGCACCTGCCGGACTGTGTGGAAATGAGGATTGTGGACAGATGTCTGCCTGGTATGTATTCAGTGCTATGGGATTTTATCCTGTCAATCCGGTAAGTGGTGAATATGAGATTGGTACGCCGTTGTTCCCCGAGATACAGATGCATCTGGATAATGGAAAAACGTTCACAGTACTGGCCCCTGGAGTAAGTCGTGAAAATATCTATATCCAGTCGGTGAAAGTAAATGGGCAACCATACGATAAGAGCTATATCACACACCGGCAAATAATGGATGGTGCTACTGTAGAATTTGAAATGGGTCCGGAACCGGGAAATATTTGGTATAGATAGATAATAATTGGTTCAACTTATTAAGAATTGTAATTGTACAGGAGGTGAGTTAAAAGTAATATTTGTTATCGTTTTGCTGTAGAGGCGGTTTGAATCTGCCTGAAAATTGTATGATGAGCGGAAGCTTTCTGCCCCTACAGTGGATGATTGGATCGTTATTTGGAACATTGGCTCTCTCCTTCATACAAAGGTGAATTATATAATATGAACGAGGAACTTGATGACACCTATAAGGTCGTCTTTCGTCAATGCTATCCTAAGCTGTTGTTCTATGCGACACGGCTGGTCGGTACCGAAGAAGCCGAAGATGTAGTGCAGGATGTTTTTGTGGAGTTGTGGAGGCGGAGAGATTCAGTCGTCATAGGAGAGCAGATTTTAGCTTTCCTTTATCGTTCTGTATATACCAAGGCTATAAATTTATTGAAGCATCAGATTATAGAGAATAACTACAGTGCGGCAATGATAGAGATCTATGAACGAAGATTGCAATATTACCAGCCGGATCATGCTGAAGTTATTAAAAAGATAGAGAATCAGGAATTGCGTCAGGAAATTTTTGGAGCGATTAATGAATTGCCGGATAAATGTAAGGAGGTGTTTAAACTGAGCTATCTTCATGATATGAAAAACAAGGAAATCGCTGATACTCTTGGCATTTCTTTACGTACCGTAGAGGCACATATGTATAAGGCCTTGAAATTTTTGCGCGAACGTCTCAGCCATTTATTATTGTCATTGATTATATTTTCAGCAAAACTGCTAAGTGTTTTTACAAGTTGAATTGTTTACTATATGAATAGGGAAAAAGATGAGTAAACTTAACGAAGATATTATTATCAGGTATTTGGAAAACCGATGCTCGGAGGAGGATTTTGTTCTTATCAATGAATGGATGAAAGAATCTGATGAGAATGCCGGAGAGCTGTTCCGTATGGAGGAGATTTATCAGTTAGGTAAATTCCCCTTTGAGGAGGAAAATCTGGTAGTGAGGGCAGAGCGCAGGTTGGGTAGAAGATTGGAACAGGAAAATCAAAAGAAACAAGAGGTGTTCAAGCTTAGAAGTGTGTTGCGTTATGCAGCTGCTATAGTGGGCGTGATGGTGCTGGCTGCGGGATTAGCCTATTGGTTCCGGAATAAAGCGGAGGAATTGGTGGTAGCATCGGCTGCTCATGGACAAGTGCGTGAGATGTTGTTGCCTGACGGGACAAAAGTATGGTTGAACCAGTCGTCTGTTTTAAAATATCCGCGTGCTTTTGAAGGAAAGGAACGTCATGTATATCTGGATGGAGAAGCTTATTTTGAAGTAGCACGTAATCATGAGAAACCTTTCATGGTAAAAAGCCCGGCAATGGATGTCAGGGTCTTGGGAACCTCTTTCAATATAAAATGTCGTCCGGATAACAGTTTTGCGGAAACAACCTTGATAGAGGGTGAAGTTGAGGTAAAAGATAAATCGGACAAAGGAAGAATTACTTTGTTGCCGGGACAAAAAGCTGTTTTAAACAGGGTAACAGGGCGGATGCAAGTAAAACAGGTCGATCCCAAGATGGAGATAGTCTGGCATAATGACTTGATTCCATTTGAAAAGTCATCTATTTTCCAGATTGCGGCAGCATTGGAACGGTTCTATGGAGTGAAGATAATCCTTTCACCGGATGTAGACAGTACTAATACTTATTCAGGTGTACTGAAAAAGAAAGATAATATAGAGTCTGTGCTGAATTCTTTGCGTAACTCTATTCCTTTCAATTATAAGAAAGTAGATGATAACAATATATTTATCTCATCGGAAACAAAATAATTTTTAAATAAAGATCTATGAAAATCAACATGCTCTTAAGCGGCTGTCTTCTAGGGTTATTGTGTTTCACTGCATGTGATTCTGAGGGCAATGAAATGAATGATTACACCCATTATGTCAATCCTTTTATTGGTACAGGAGGCCATGGGCATACTCATCCGGGTGCTATGGTTCCTCATGGCATGATACAGCCGGGGCCGGATACTCGTATTGACGGTTGGGATTCCTGTTCCGGATATTATTATGAAGATACTACGATCAATGGTTTTGCCCATACACGTCTTAGTGGTACAGGGTGTGCGGATTTCGGAGATTTCCTGTTGATGCCGACTGTAGGTGTGCAGCGTACTGATTTCTTGGGAACAGAAAGCCAGAAGCGTCCTTTCGCATCGGCTTTTTCTCATGAAAAGGAATATGCCGAACCGGGATATTATTCTGTTTTTCTGGATACATACGGGGTAAAAGCCGAACTGACTTCGACAGAGCGTGCGGCAATGCATCGGTATACTTTTCCGGAAAGTAAGGAGTCTGGATTTATCTTGGATATGGACTATAATATTCAGCAACAAATCAATCAGGTAATGGAAGTGGAGGCAGTGAATGATACTGTGTTGCGGGGGCGCAAACGCAGTGCCTATTGGGCATACCGACAGGATCTTTATTTTTATGCCGTATTTTCCAAACCCTTTACGTATACCTTGTACACGGATACTGTTCAGGAAAATGACAAACAGATTCCTGTATGTAAAATGCTTTTGCATTTTGAAACGGCGAAAGATGAACAAGTGCTGGCTAAGTTCTCTATCTCTTCTGTTGATGCGGAAGGTGCTTATAAGAACCTCCAGGCTGAGATGTCCGGTTGGAATTTTGATGGAGTGCGTGCCGATGCTAAGAAGAAATGGAATGAATGCTTGTCAAAGATTGCAGTCAAAACCAATGATGAAGACCAGCGTGCCATTTTCTATACGGCTATGTATCATGCTTTCCTAAGTCCCAATCTGTTTACAGATGTAGACGGGCGTTACTTGGGAATGGATTTGAAAGTGCATACCACCGACATGAAACATCCGGTTTATACCATTTTCTCTTTGTGGGATACTTTCCGTGCGTTACATCCGTTACTGACTATTGTTGATCCTCAGTTGAATACGGAGTTTATCCGTTCATTAATAAAGAAGCATCAGGAAGGTGGTATCTTTCCGAAATGGGACTGTGTGTCCAATTATACCGGAACTATGGTGGGATATCATGCGGCTTCGTTGGTAACCGATTCTTATGTGAAGGGATACCGCGATTTTGATGTGCAGGAAGCTTACAAGGCATGTCTGCGTGCAGCGGAATATGACACTACCGGTATTGTAGCTCCCGATTGGCTGATTCCATATGTTATGCCCAAAGCACGTTATTATAAGAATACTCTTGGCTATATTCCATGTGACCGTGAGAATGAATCGGTGGCGAAAGCATTGGAGTATGCGTATGATGACTGGTGTATCTCCGTGCTGGCAGACAGCTTGGGAGATACTGAAACCAAGGAGAAGTATGCCCGTTTTGCAGATGCTTACGAATTTTATTTTGATCCTGCCACCCGTTTCATGCGTGGATTGGATAGTAAAGGTGAATGGCGTACTCCGTTCAATCCCCGTTCTTCCAATCACCGTAATGATGATTATTGCGAGGGTACTGCATGGCAATGGACTTGGTTTGTTCCGCATGATATCCCGGGACTGGTGAATTTGATGGGTGGGGAGGATGCTTTCGTAGGAAAGCTGGACTCCTTGTTTACGGTTTCTTCCCAGTTGGAAGGGGAGGCTACCTCTGCTGATATCACAGGACTGATAGGCCAGTATGCGCATGGTAATGAGCCTAGTCATCACATTACTCATATGTATAACTATGTAAACCGTCCATGGCGTACTCAGGAATTGGTTGACAGTGTGCTGTATAACCAGTATTTCAATGCTCCTGACGGCTTGTCGGGTAATGAAGATTGCGGTCAGATGTCTGCCTGGTATATTTTGAATTCCATGGGCTTCTATCAGGTATGTCCCGGTAAGCCGGTTTATTCTATCGGACGTCCGTTGTTTGAGGAGGTGACGATTAATTTGCCCGACCGCAAGACTTTCGTTATCCGTACCCACAATAATTCGAAGACCAATAAGTATATTGAGTCGGTTTTGTTGAACGGAAAACCGCTGGATGTTCCTTTCTTTACCCATGATGATCTGGTACGTGGAGGAATGATGGAGATTACCATGAGTCCCGTACCGACGGAATGGGGAAAACAGGTGAAGAATTAAAAGTATAACTTAACCCAAATAGCAATATCATGAAAAAACTATTTCTATCAGTTGTAGCGCTGTGTGTCACGCTGTTTGTACAGGCAAAGGATTATGCAGACTATGTGAGTCCGTTGGTAGGTACACAGTCTTCCTTTGAACTCTCTACAGGAAATACTTATCCTGCCATATCCCGCCCGTGGGGTATGAATTTCTGGACTCCCCAGACAGGAAAGATGGGGGACGGATGGCAGTATGTTTATACGGCTAATAAAATCCGTGGTTTCAAACAAACCCATCAGCCCAGTCCGTGGATTAATGACTATGGTCAATTTTCCATCATGCCCGTAACAGGAAAACCGGAATTTGAAGAGGACAAGCGTGCAAGCTGGTTCTCTCATAAAGCTGAAATTGCAAAACCTTATTATTATAAGGTTTATTTGGCAGAACATGATGTCGTAACCGAAATGGTTCCTACAGAGCGTGCCGTAATGTTCCGTTTCACTTTTCCTGAGAATGATTCATATGTAGTGGTGGATGCTTTTGATCGTGGTTCGTCTGTCAAGGTGATTCCCGGAGAAAACAAAATCGTGGGCTATACTACCCGTAACAGTGGTGGTGTTCCTGCCAACTTCAAGAATTATTTCGTTATTGAGTTTGATAAGCCGTTTACTTATGAGGCTACGTTCTCTAATGATGTACAGCCTGAAAAACCGGATGGCAGTGTTCCTGTAACCTTGAAAGAAGGTAAACTGGAGCAGACTGATTTCCATACCGGAGCCGTTATCGGTTTCAAGACAAAGAAAGGTGAAGTAGTTCATGCCCGTGTGGCCTCTTCATTCATCAGTCCTGAACAAGCAATTCGGAACCTGAAGGAATTGGGTGGTGACAGTTTTGAAGTATTGGTACAGAAAGGTAAAGAGGCTTGGAATGAGGCCTTAGGTAAAGTAGAGGTGGAAGGTGGAACATTGGATCAATACCGCACTTTCTATTCCTGCTTGTACCGTTCCTTGTTGTTTCCGCGTAAATTCTATGAACTGGATGCCAACGGACAACCTGTTCATTACAGTCCTTACAATGGCGAAACGCTGCCGGGATATATGTATACGGATACAGGTTTCTGGGATACATTCCGTTGCTTGTTCCCTTTCTTGAACCTGATGTATCCTTCGGTAAATAAGGAGATACAGGAAGGTTTGGTTAATACTTATAAGGAAAGCGGTTTCTTCCCCGAATGGGCCAGCCCCGGTCATCGTGGTTGCATGGTCGGCAATAATTCAGCTTCTATCTTGGTCGATGCTTATCTGAAAGGAGTATGTGTGGAAGATGTGGAAACATTATACAAAGGACTGATTCATGGAACGGAAGCCGTACATCCTGAAGTTTCTTCTACCGGACGTCTGGGATATGAATATTATAACAAACTGGGCTATGTGCCTTGTGATGTGAAGATTCATGAGAATGCAGCCCGTACATTGGAATATGCATACGATGACTGGTGTATTTATCAGCTGGCGAAAGAGTTGAAGCGTCCGAAGAAGGAAATCGCACTTTTTGCCAAACGTGCCATGAACTATAAGAACCTGTTTGATTCGGAAAGTAAATTGATGCGTGGCAAGCAGAAGGACGGCAAGTTCGCTCCTGAATTCTCGCCGTTGAAATGGGGAGGTGACTTTACGGAAGGAAACAGCTGGCATTATTCCTGGTCTGTATTCCATGACCCTCAGGGATTGATTGATTTGATGGGAGGTAAGGAAATGTTCGTTACCATGCTTGATTCTGTCTTTTCGGTTCCCCCCATCTTTGATGATAGCTATTACGGACAGGTAATTCATGAGATTCGTGAAATGACAGTCATGAACATGGGTAACTATGCACATGGAAACCAGCCCATCCAGCACATGATTTATCTGTATGACTATGCAGGCCAGCCTTGGAAAGCGCAATATTGGTTGCGTGAGGTGATGAACCGTATGTATACAGCCGGTCCGGACGGATATTGCGGTGATGAAGACAATGGTCAGACTTCGGCATGGTATGTATTCTCCGCATTAGGGTTCTATCCGGTATGTCCCGGTACGGATGAGTATATTCTGGGTGCTCCGTTGTTCAAGAAGGCGACACTTCATTTTGAAAACGGAAAGAACTTGGTAATAACCGCATCGGATAACAGCGATACCAACCGATATGTAGATGAAATGCGTGTAAACGGTACTGTTTATACCAAGAATTATTTGAAGCATAACGAATTGTTACAAGGCGGTACTATTGACTTCAAGATGACCGACCGTCCGAATATGCAGCGTGGAACACAAGAAAGTGATTTGCCTTATTCATTTTCAAAAGACGAAAAAGTAAAATAAAAGTTTCACCATGCACTTCTCTCTTATAAAGAGAGGTTGGAGGGGGATGTTCTCTTTTGGCAGCATTGCAAGAGTACATCCCCTTTTTCTTTTTAAGTATTTCTTCTATACGTCAAAGTCCGATGATATTACTACTTTTGCCTTTCCTCTGCTTTTTTCTGGAAAATTTAGAAAAAAGAACAAGATGGAGTAAGTGTTTTCTTTTAGCTGCCTGTTTTTTATTCTCGAAAGGGGAATGAGAACCCCTTCACTGGAGAAAAACAAGTCAGTGTTAACGAATTTATAAATTATGAAAGGCAATCAATTAATGAGAAAGCCCAAATTACTCAGGGCGCTTTTGATTCTTTTGTTTGTGGCTGCACCCATACAATGGACCCGCGCGCAAATCGTTCTTTCAACTCCCAAGACAACGCTTGGAGCAGTGATCAAGAACATTAAATCACAGTCTAACTATCAGTTTTTCTATGATGACAAGCTGGCTGAAATGCCGGTGAATGCCATTGATGTGAAGAACGGTTCATTACAGTCTGTACTTGATGCGGCTTTGCAAGGCAAAGGAATTACGTATAAGATAGAGGATAACATTGTCTATCTTTCAGCATCCGGAGAGCCTCAGACACCTCAACAGACAGGACAGGAACATACAGTGACCGGAACAGTGGTTGATGCGACAGGCGAAGCCTTGATTGGTGTAAACGTACAAGTGAAAGGAAATCCCACAGCCGGTACGATTACAGACTTTGAAGGTAACTATTCTTTGTCCGTTCCCGGAAATGGTGAGATTGTGTTCTCATACATTGGTTACCGTTCGGAAACATTGAAGCCCGATGGCAAGAATGTACTGAATGTAACCATGCAGGAAGATACACAGCAGATTGGCGAAGTGGTGGTAACCGCTTTGGGGATCAAACGTGAGAAGAAAATGTTGGGTTATGCGGTTCAGGAACTGAAGAGCGATGAACTGAACAAGACAGGTGACCCCTCGGTAACCAGTGCCTTGCAGGGCAAGGTGGCAGGCAGTGCCTTGCAGGGCAAGGTGGCAGGCCTTCAGATGAATACCTCGGCTACCGGTCTGGGCGGCTCTACGAAGATTACCATCCGTGGAAACTCTTCTCTGACAGACAATAACCAGCCGTTGTGGATTGTGGATGGCGTTCCTTTCAGCGACACTAGCACTTCAAGCGCATCCCGCTATGATGGTGTGGACCGTGGTAGCGCTTCCATGGACATTAATCCGGATGATATCGAGAGTATTTCTGTTTTGAAGGGTCCGAATGCGGCTGCTCTTTACGGTTCACGTGCAGGTAATGGCGTTATCTTGATTACGACAAAGAAAGGTAGTAAGAAGGATGGTTTCGGAATCCGTTATAGTGGTAATTTCACTTGGACAGCTATCGGCGAGACATTGGATATGCAACGCCGTTACGGACAAGGACATATTGATACAAAAGATGCCAAGACTGCGGTGTATGACAAAACGGATAGCGGAAGCTGGGGCCCGGTATTGGATGGAAGCATGAAAGAGGCTTGGAACGGAGAAACGTACGCTTACTCTAACTATGGGGATAAGTTGAAAGATTATTTTGATACCGGTTTCTCGCATACGCATAACGTCTCTATCAGCAACGGTACAGAGAAATCACATTTTCGTACTTCTTTCGGATACTCCGACAATGACGGTGTATTCCCCACTGAAAGTTTGAGCCGTGTGAATGCCGATCTGAATGCAGGAACGGAATTGAACAAATGGGTGTCTATGGACGGAAAAATTTCTCTTTCACGTACAAAAGCCGATAACCGTCCACTGTATGGAGATTACGGTGCTATTTCCCAGTTGATGAGAATCCCTAACAACGTCCGTCTGGATGACTTGAAACAATATTCTGATGAAACTCATGCGCATGTGAATTGGACAGGGCCTACTGCCAGTATCCGTAATCCTTATTATGTATTGCATCAGCGTCAGAATTCGGATGAACGCTGGCGTGCTTTCGGATATTATAGCATGAAAATCAATTTCACTGATTGGCTGCATCTATCTGCCAAATACGCTTTTGACTACTACCGCACCAGAGTGCAAAGCACCAATGCGGGGGATGGTATCAATGGAGAAGCCAATACTTCCATGATTACGAATGATTCAATGGACCGTAGTGAAGAAAACTTCTTCGAGTCAAATGCTGAAGTCATTTTGATGGGTGACCGTCAGTTGACTGATAACTTCCGTCTGGGCTTCAATGTCGGTGGTAACTTTATGTACCAGCGTTCGGAAACTTTGGGCGTGGGCGTAGGTAATATGGTGGACAAAGGTAACTGGATGCTGAATGCGGCCAATTTGTTGAGAACCGGTAGTGAGGATGGCTACAAGCGTGCCATGAACTCGGTGTTCGGCTCTGTACAGATGGCGTGGAAGGAATATCTGTCTTTGGATTTGACAGCCCGTAACGACTGGTCATCCACTCTTCCGTCAGGTAACAATTCTTTCTTCTATCCGTCTGCCAACCTCAGTTTCGTAGTGTCGGACTTCTTGCGCTCTATCGACAAACCGTTGCCAAGCTGGGTGACATTTGCCAAGGCACGTCTGTCTGCCGCACAGGTAGGTAAGGATACAAGCCCTTATCAGTTATACAATACCTACTCTTTCAAATTCGATAATGGTGTATTGACCCCGACCAAAGACAATGTGAAGATGAACGACCAGTTGAAGCCTGAAATCGCGACTTCTTACGAAGCGGGTCTGGATATGAAGTTCTTGAACAATCGCCTGGGATTTGATTTTACTTATTATTACAGCAAGACAAAGAACCAGATTATGAAAGTACCCGCAGCAGCTCCCTGGAGTGGAGGACAATGGGTAAATGCAGGTATGGTAACCAATCAAGGCGTGGAACTGATGTTGTATTCCACTCTGGTAGAAACAAAGGATTTCGCTTTTGACTTGAATGTGAATATGGCTCACAACGTATCGAAGGTGAAAGAACTGGCTCCGGAAGAAAATGTGAACTATATGTTCTTTAACGGTGACGGAAACTTCCCTGTAAAAGTAGGTACACGCGCCGGACACAAATTAGGCGAGATTTATGCTACATCGCTTTATAAGCGCAATGAAAACGGTGATATTATCGTAAATGAGAATGGGTTGCCCATGACTGTGACCAATGAGTCCGAATATGTGAACAAACCTATCGGTAATATCCAGCCAAAGCTGACCATGTCTGTATCTCCTACCTTTACTTATAAGGGGATTACACTGTCCGCACTGTTTGATATGAAATTCGGTGGTGATATCTTCTCTTATTCCGAGATGCTGGCTACCGGAAACGGTTTGGCTAAACGTACCTTGAACCGTGGTGAGGAAAACAACTATATGATGGTATTTCCCGGTGTGACAGAGTCAGGCGAGGTGAATACAAAACAGGTGTCCGCTTCAGAATACTATGGTGCATTGCAGGCTGAGGATTTCATCTACGATGCTTCTTTCATTAAGCTGAAAGAATTGTCAATCGGCTATTCATTCCCCTCATCTATGCTGAAGAAGACTCCTGTCAACTCGCTGAATGTTTCATTTGTTGCACGTAACTTGTGCTATCTGATGAAGCACACACCGGGTACAAGCCCCGAAGGTGGCTATGACACTACGATGTTCTCACAAGCCATTGACTATGCATCGTTGCCGTTTACACGTACTTTCGGTATTTCTATCAACTTAGGTTTCTAATTAATTAAAAGGAAAAACTGATTATGAAAATCAAATTATATAAATCCGTAGCCTTATGTTCGTTACTGGCTTTGGCCGGATGCCATGATTTTGAGGAATTGAATACAAATCCTTACGCACCGATTTACGACCCGACTGTGGAGAATGTATCGGCCGACGGTATAGATATTGATTATACTTTGACGGAACATGCCATGGCAAGTTTGAAAGGGATGGAAGGTGCTATCGGAAGTATTTTTGCCAACTTCACCTACGAAGGTCCTTACAATGATTATCAGACAACAACCAATCTGACTCATGATATCTATGCCGGTTATTGGGGAAACAATGTCAGCGGCTTTGTGAATCAGGCGCCTACCTATTCTTATACGGATGGATGGTCGGCCAGCCGCTGGAAGCATTTCTATGATGACCGCAGCACTTCGGAATACAGCCAGTTGGTCAAGACATTCTATTTCTGCAATAAGGATTATTACCATACGGCATTCTATATCACCCGTATTTATTATGCTTTCTTGTTGTCCATGCAGACGGACACTTACGGAGATATTCCTGTAGCCTACTATGTGAAGGGAGCCATGCCACCGGAAGAAAATGTGACCTATACACCTCAAAAGGAAGTTTATAATATCCTTTTCCAGCTGTTGGATCAGGCAATAACAGAGTTGCATCAGGAAAATCTTCCTGCTGTCAGTCAGTATGATTTAGGTGACAATGACAAATGTTATGGGGGTGATGTGGACAAATGGCGTCGTTTTGCCAATACACTGCGTTTGCGCCTTGCTTTGCGTGTATCCAATGTAGACCCGGCTTTGGCCCAGACTCAGGCAAAGGCGGCTTTGACAGACCCTGCCGGTTTGATGCAAAGTCAGGATGACAATATGAAGCAGACTCCGAAACGTCAGTATATCGCCGGCGGTAATGAAAATATCTACGCGTTGTTGTTCAGTTGGACCGGCAATGCTGTATTGTCGAAAGAAATGGAACGGGCTTATAAGAATCAGGCTTTGAAAGAAGGTGCGGCAGCCGATGCCGTTACTTTCAATGAGAATTCTGAGAACTGTTATCTCGACCCTCGTTGTGAAGTTTTATGGTTCCGTCCTACTCCGTTTGATTCGTTGACTACCAGTCCGCTTCCTACAGAGAATCTGAAGAGAGATTTCAACGGAGTGATGAATGGAGAAACCAATGTAGGCGGTTCTTATCTGAACAGATATTCTGCCAACCGCTGTATTCTGTCATCTGATGCCATGAACAAGGATTATTGGTGGAATCTGGCTCGTGAAATTGTCTGGATGGGTTATGCTGAAAGCTTGTTCCTGAAAGCGGAAGCGGCATTGCGCTGGCCGTCATTGGTGGATGAAACAGCCGAAGCCCTTTATTTGAAAGGTATCAAGGCATCTATGGATTATTATGAAATTGATGCGGACAAGGCCAATGAATACATCAGTCATCTGGATGGCGTAAAAGCATTTGCCGGTGGTAGCAAGGAAGAACAGTTGGAACAGATTATTACTCAGAAGTGGATTGCCGTTTTCCCGAATGGAAATGAGGGATGGGCGGAAGTGCGCCGTACCGACTATCCGCGTTATCTGCTGGCTCCGGTCAATGGAAACAATTCCAATGGAGAAGTGGCGTCCGGCAAGCTTATCAAACGCATCAACTATCCTAACAGCGAGTCCCGTAACCCCAATAAACCGGGCAATGTGAACCAGGGTAGCCGTGTATGGTGGGATGTGACCGATACGATGAATGATAGAGGTCAGTGGCATACTCCGAATAATTTCCGCTAGAAATTGCTATCTTTGTATCCTAGGGAACATAAAAAGAAACAAAATGAAGCAAATTCTATTTTTATTGGCAGCCGTCCTGTTATTGGGCGGCTGTGCGGAAGAGAAGAAGACCGACGTTCGTTGGGCTACTTTCAATATCCGTTACGACAATCCGCAGGACAGTTTGAACAATTGGCAATATCGGAAAGACCGTGTGTGCCAGTTTATTAAGGACCATGAGCTGGATATTGTCGGTATGCAGGAAGTCTTGCATAACCAGTTTCAGGATCTTCGCGCAGGCTTGCCCGAATACGATGGTATCGGTGTGGGACGTGATGACGGGAAGACAGCAGGTGAATATGCGCCACTTTTCTATCGTAAGGACAAATATGAGGTGTTGGACTCCAATACTTTCTGGTTGGCCGAAAATCCCGATAGCGTAGGAATGATGGGATGGGATGCGGTTTGTGTCCGTATCGCCACTTGGGCAAAATTTAAGGACAAGGCTACCGGAAAGATATTCATGGCTGTCAATACTCATTTTGACCATGTGGGTGAAGAGGCCCGCCGTCAAAGCGCATTGCTCATTATCCGTAAGATAAAAGAGATCGTAGGCGAACGTCCCGCAGTGGTTACGGGCGACTTTAATGTGACCGATGCGAGCGATGCATACGAAACAATCACCACCAACGAGTTTGTGATGAAGGATGCTTATAAGACGGCTGCCCGTGTGACCGGCGTTGATTATACTTTTCATGATTTTGCCCGTATCCCGGCCGAGGATTGTGAAAAGATTGATTTCATCTTTGTCACTCCGCAAGTTCTGGTGAAGAGTTGTGAAATACCGGCTGAAGTACCGGAAGCTTTACTTTCCGACCATAATCCTCAGTTGGCTGACTTGGAATTCTGATTTTTTAAATAGGTGAACTTACGCCGGTAGAGTCTTTAAAAGGGCTTTATCGGCGTTTGTTATTTTATTCTGTTGATACTTCTCATTATATGTAATCTTCTCCCATTTAAAATAATTTTCCTCCTTCGATAAGTGTGATACCTTACTTAATTGTTCTATATTTGTATCATTAATCCAATTTAATAGTATGAAGACATACAGTTACTATGTATTATTTTTGTTAGTTGTGTTTTGCGGATGTTCCCGTCCCACGGAATTAACATCGCCGGATGGCAATATAAAATTAGTATTCAACCTGAATGAGGCAGGAGCGATGACCTATGGAGTTTCTGTAGGAGGAAAACCGTTCATCACTCCTTCTGTTATGGGCTTTGAAGGCCGTGACGGGCTCAATCTCTCCAAAGATTTTCAGATAGAAAATACTGAGTTTACCACAAAGAATGAAACCTGGACCCAGCCTTGGGGGGAGAATAAATCTATCCGGAACCATTATAACGAGATGGCTGTGCGCTTGAAAGATCCGGCGAATACACGGCTGACCCTCCGTTTCCGCGTGTTCGACGACGGTCTGGGCTTTCGTTATGAATATCAAGTACCCCAAGTGGACAGTGTGTTCGTGATGGACGAGCTCACTTCATTCAATCTGGCGCAGGATGGCAAGTCATGGTCTATTCCCGCCAGTTTTGAAACCTACGAGTTGCTGTATCGTACCCTGCCCGTCAGCAAGGTGGATAATGCCAACACCCCGATGACTTTCAAAACAGATAACGGGGTATATGCCAGTATTCACGAAGCGGCTTTGACCGATTTCCCCGAAATGACTTTGAAGCATACCGAAGGTTGTCACTTCAAATCGGAACTGGCCTCCTGGCCCGATGGGGTAAAAGCCCGTTTTGCCGGAGGAACTTTCGTTACTCCGTGGCGCAGTATCCAGATAGCTCCCCAAGCGGTAGGTCTGATAAACTCCGGCCTGATACTGAATCTGAATGAACCTTGTGCGCTGGAGGGTGATTTGAGCTGGATACGTCCTATGAAATACGTAGGTATCTGGTGGGGAATGCATCTGGGGGTTGAAACGTGGACGATGGATGAACGCCACGGCGCTACCACCGCTAATGCCAAACGATATATAGATTTTGCTGCTGCCAATAACATAGAAGCGGTGATGTTCGAGGGCTGGAATGAAGGCTGGGAAAGTTGGGGCGGTATGCAGACTTTTGACTATACCAAGCCTTATGCCGATTTCGATATGGCAGAGGTGGCACGTTATGCCAAGGAGAAAGGGATTGAAATAATCGGTCACCACGAAACGGGTGGCAATATCTTTAATTACGAACGCCAGCTGGACAATGCTTACAAATGGTATGCAGACCTGGGAGTGCACAGCGTGAAGACCGGTTATGCCGGAGGACTGCCGGGCGGTCACAGCCATCATGGACAGTTCAATGTACGCCATTACCGCAAGGTGGTGCAGACTGCCGCCGGTTATCATACAACCGTTAATGCCCACGAACCTATCAAAGATACAGGAATTCGTCGTACTTACCCCAATATGATGACGCGCGAAGGCGCCCGCGGCATGGAGTGGAACGGATGGAGTGAAGGTAATCCCCCCGAACATCACGAGTTATTGCCGTTTACCCGCTTGCTGGGCGGTCCGATGGATTATACACCGGGTACTTTTGATATTCTTTATGAAAAGACACGCAATTCCCCACGCCGCAAGAAGTGGAATGACTTGGATAAAGGAAACAGCCGTGTGAATACCACCTTGGCAAAGCAGATAGCCAATTGGGTTGTCATTTATTCTCCGTTGCAGATGGCTTCGGATATGATTGAGAACTATGAAGGGCATCCTGCCTTCCAGTTCTTCCGGGATTTTGATGCGGACTGTGACTGGTCCGAAGCCTTGCAGGGCGAACCGGGAGAGTTTGTAGCTGTGGTGCGGAAAGCGAAAGATAAATATTTCCTGGGAGCCACCACGAATGAAGAGTCGCGTACACTCACCATTCCATTGGATTTCCTGGAGAAAGATAAAAAATACCATGCCGTGATTTATGCTGATGGAGAAGATGCCGACTGGAAAACGAATCCTACTTCGTATCAGATTAAGGACAAAGAGGTGACAGCAGCCGATACCTTGTCTGTAGTCATGGCAAAAGGCGGCGGGCAGGCGGTGAGCTTTATTCCTATAACTGACTGATTTACCAAATGCTTCGTCCTATTGCGTTTATAGATTCCGAAAGGTAACTTCATCTCCTTCTGAAAGGGGATGAAGTTATCTTCGGTTATAGCCGAATTCAACAACCTTAATACTTAGATATAAATGAAAACAACCGAAACCCCAACTCCGGCCAGACGCCGTAGTCCTATTTTTTGGGTTCCCACCGCTTATTTCGGTATGGGGCTCCCTTTTGTCGTATTGAATATGGTAGCCGTACTTATGTACAAAGGCTGGGAGTAAGCGATGCAAAGATAGCCTTCTGGACTTCCCTTATCATGCTTCCCTGGACATTGAAACCCCTTTGGAGTCCGCTACTCGAGATGTACCGTACCAAGAAATTCTTTGTCGTCCTCACCCAGATGGTGTCGGGAGTCACTTTCGGGTTGATTGCCTTGTCGCTTCATCTTCCGTCCTTTTTTGCAATCACTATCGCCTTGTTCGCCATTGTCGCCTTTAGCGGGGCAACGCACGATGTGGCCTGTGACGGGGTATATATGGACGAGTTGAATGCACAGGAACAGGCTAAGTATATAGGTTGGCAAGGTGCTTTTTATAACGTAGCCAAGATTATCGGTACAGGTCTGCTGGTCTATCTGGCCGGTTTCTTGAAAGATGAATACGAAGGTCCTGCCGAAGATGCGGTACTCTATTCCTGGACGGTCATTATGATTGTCCTCGGAGGAGTGATGTTCGCTTTGGGACTTTATCATACCCGTATGCTGCCTTCGGGCAAGCATGCCCATTCGGTCACCTCTTTTTCGCAGAGTATGGCCGAGTTATGGAATGTCATCCGGAACTTCTTTACTAAAAAGCATATCGTTTATTACATCTGCTTTATTATTTTATATCGTTTTGCCGAAGGGTTTGTGATGAAAATTGTACCTTTGTTCCTGAAAGCCGGTCGTGATGTGGGCGGTTTGGGATTGACAGAACAGGAGATTGGCATTTATTACGGAACCTTCGGAGCGGCAGCTTTCGTACTCGGTTCATTGCTGGGCGGATATTATATTTCCGCACGTGGATTGAAAAAGACTTTGTTCTCCTTGTGTTGTGTATTCAATCTGCCTTTTATGGCTTACACGCTGCTTGCCATTTTCCAACCGCAGAGTGCGCCTCTTATCGGCGGAGCCATTGTGCTGGAGTATTTCGGATATGGCTTCGGCTTTGTGGGGCTTACCTTGTTCATGATGCAACAGGTGGCTGCCGGCCCTCATCAGATGGCGCATTATGCTTTTGCATCGGGTATCATGAACCTGGGTGTCATGCTGCCCGGTATGATGTCCGGATATGTCAGCGACTGGCTGGGCTATAAACTGTTTTTCATCTTTGTGCTGGTGGCTGCCATTCCGGCATTCCTGATGACTTGGTTTGTACCCTTCACGCACGAAGACAAGAAATAGAGAAAAACTATTAACCTAACAAAAAAGAGAATATGAGTGAATTGAAGATTGCGGGCAATCCGTTGCCCGGTATGCCGTGGGAGGAACGTCCCGAAGGTTGTAAAAATGTAATGTGGAGATGTAGCGCGAATCCCATCATTCCCCGTGATTTGCTGCCTACATCCAATAGTATATTCAATAGTGCGGTAGTACCTTTCGGCGAAGGGTATGCCGGAGTGTTCCGTTGTGATGATACAAACCGCCGGATGGCGCTCCATGTGGGATTCAGCAAGGACGCCGTTCATTGGGACATCAATCCGGAGAAGTTGCAGTTCCAGTGTGATATTCCTGAGATTGGTGAATGGGTGTACGGTTATGACCCGCGTGTCTGCTTTATCGACGACCGTTACTATGTGACCTGGTGTAACGGATATAAGGGCCAGCCCACCATCGGCGTGGCATGGACTACGGATTTCAAGACATTCCATCAGGTGGAGAATGCTTTCCTGCCTTTCAACCGTAATGGCGTGCTGTTTCCCCGCAAGATCAATGGTAAGTTTGCCATGTTGAGCCGTCCCAGTGACAACGGGCATACTCCTTTCGGAGATATTTATTATAGCGAGTCGCCCGACTTGGAGTTTTGGGGACACCATCGTCACGTCATGTCACCCGCGCCTTTTGAAGTAAGTGCATGGCAGTGCCTGAAGATTGGCGCCGGCCCCATTCCCATCGAAACCAGTGAGGGCTGGTTGCTGTTCTATCACGGTGTGCTTCGTTCCTGCAACGGTTATGTCTATGCCTTTGGATCGGCATTGCTTGATTTGGACGAGCCCTGGAAGGTGAAATTCCGTTCGGGACCTTATCTTATCTCTCCGCGTGAACCTTACGAATGCATGGGTGATGTGCCCAATGTATGCTTCCCTTGTGCGGCTTTGCATGATCCGGCAACGGGACGGGTGGCCGTTTATTATGGTTGTGCCGACACGGTGACCGGTCTGGCATTCGGTTATATTCCCGAAATTATAGAATTTACCAAACGTACTTCTATTATTTAAGCACCGTTTGTGCTGTTCTCATTCGAAAACAGAGGATGTGTTCTGTGGCTGTCACTTCGGCCCGGACACATCCTCTTTGTCTTTTTCCGGGAAAGGGAACTGTCTGGTTATAAAGCGGCTTTTAAGTGCTGTCTTCTCTTTGGCTAAGCGTTTTCTTCCGGATGATTAAGGGCTTTTATACTGAAACCTTCTACAGTCCATTGCAATGGACTGTAGAGTCTGCCGTAATGGACTGTACGGTCTGCTACAGTGGACTGTACGTCTGCACCGGCAGACTATAGAAGATAATAGGAATAAAGACCTTAGTTGTATGGAGAAAAAGGCTTATGTTTGCTGTTGAAAGAGGTTAGGTTCCGATACGGAAAGACATCAGACCGGTATACCGGCAAATTATTCACAGGCAGTCCTCTGCCTCTCGATTTTTCTCTTTATCTTTGCCGGAAAAATAAAGCAGTCCATGAAACGACCCAACGTACTTAATTTAACCTGCCCTGCCATCCCCGTAGTTCGGATCGGTTTTGTCGGATTAGGAAACAGGGGCATTCTTGCACTTGAGAGATATATGCACCTGGAAGGCATTGAGGTGAAAGCACTTTGTGATTTGCGGAAAGAGAATATAGAGCGTGCAGAGCATATCTTACGGGAGTTCGGCCGTCCCGAAGCCGAGAACTATTCGGAAGAAGGGATGTGGCGCAAGATGTGCGAATGCAAGGAGATAGACCTCATTTATATTTGTACGGACTGGCTGACTCATACTGATATTGCCGTTTATGCCTTGCAGCAGGGCCGTCACGTGGCGTTGGAGGTTCCTGCCGCCATGAGTGTGGCCGATTGCTGGCGGTTGGTGGATACAGCCGAAGAAACCCGCCGTCACTGCATGATGCTGGAGAACTGTTGTTACGATGCATTTGCCCTGACTACATTGAACATGGTGCAGCAGGGGGTGTTGGGCGAAATCACTCATGCCGAGGGATCATACATCCATGACTTGCGCAAGCATTATTTTGCAGACGAAAAAGCGGGTGGGTATCACAATCACTGGATAAAGCTTTACAGCCAGCAGCATACGGGGAATCCTTATCCTACTCACGGCTTGGGTCCTGTCTGCCAATGGATGAATATTCATCGGGGAGACCGTATGGAGTATCTGGTTTCCATGTCCTCGCGTCAGGCCGGTCTGTCTGCTTATGCCGGACAGGTGTTTGGCGCATCCTCCGAAGAAGCGGCGCAGAGTTATGAGATGGGGGATGTGAATACCACGCTGATTCATACTGCAAAAGGAAGAACTATCTTGTTGCAATATGATGTGACCACTCCTCGCCCGTACAGCCGCCATCAGACGGTGTGCGGCACGAAGGGATTCATGCAGAAATATCCTGTTCCCTGTCTTCTGCTCGATGAATATGGCAAGGAACCTTTGTCCGGTGAGCAGTTTGAGCGGATGATGGAGCAGTATAAACATCCTTTTACGGCAGTTATCGGCGAGGAGGCGCGGCGGAAGAATATGCCGAATGAGATGAATTATATCATGGACTACCGGCTTATTCATTGTTTGAGGAACGGTTTGCCGTTGGATCAGGATGTGTATGACGCCGCCGAATGGTCCTGCATTACGGAACTGAGCGAGCGTTCCGTGCGGCAGGGCAGTGTACCGGTGGAGATTCCCGATTTCACACGAGGGAACTGGAAAGAGAGATAGTGCTGTCAGTTCTTTAGCACAGGGGGGATAAACTGAATGGTTCTCACCTGAAGATGAAAAGAACGCTGATATGTTAATCTCCAGGTGAAAATACAGGCTTGTTTATTGAACTCCCATTGATGTTATCGTTTCTTGTCTTGTGGTGTTTCCACTATTATTTTTCCTTCTTTCATGGTGAACTGTGCGATTTTCAAATCATTCAGGGCGTCCAGTACGGTATTCACCGGGAGTTGGCGGTTGATATGGAAATAGATGCGTTCGTCCAGTAACGGACGTGAACGGAATACGATGCTGATGTTATACCATGAACCTATATCTTGCATGACTTGCCTCAAGTCGGTATTGTCAAAAGAAAATTCATTCTCCGCCCATCCTTTTCTCTTCTCCGTATCAACTCTTTTCAATTGGAGTTTTCCTTGTTTATCCAAGGATATTTGTTCCCCCGGGTGCATTTCCTTACTTTGATTGCGCTTGGTATGACTTACATTCACTCGTCCTTGATAGAGGATGACATCCGGCGAGTAACGGGGATAGGCTTTCACATCGAACACCGTTCCCAGTACTCGTGTTTGTAGTTGCTCGGTGCATACTATAAAGGGGCGGGAAGCGTCTTTGGCTACTTCAAAACGGGCCTCTCCGCTTAGTTTGATACTGCGAATGGTATCTGTAAACTCCTTTAGATACTCCAGACGGCTGTTTGCGCTGAGCAATACCTTGCTTCCGTCGCTTAATTGAACGGAGGTAATGGTAGCGGGCGGGGTGCTTACAATTATCCTTTTCCCTTCTTCCCGAAAAGTAATTTCCTCAGGAACTTCCAGTGAAGTGAAGACTTCCACTTCCTGCGGCTCAGGTTGCAGTAAAGGCTGGAATACAAGTACCAAGGCGATGACAGCGGCAGCTATACCTGGTATCGTTATCCGTCGGATAGATTGGTGTCTGATACGGTGACGACGGATGAATGTCTGCCAGGCTTTCCGGGTTTCGTCTGCGGTGGGAATATCCCCCAATGCTTCACCAAAGAGTTGTTCCAATTGATGGTCATTCCAAGTTCCGTTTTGGGGGGAGTCTTGGTTATGGGGATTCTTTCCGTTGTCCGGATGGATGTGGTCATTTGTTGAAAACTCCTTTTTCATTGTTTATCCTCCTTTTTCAGTATCGCTTCGCGCAGAGTCCGCAATGCTTTTGATATATGTTTTTTCACGGTGTCGGGGCTGATTCCCAATTCGTCGGCTACCTGTTGATATGTTTTTTTCTCCCAATAGCAGCTTCGCAAGATGGTGCAAGTCGGTTCGGGCAAACTGCGGGCTATGTTTTCCGCTTGCTGCAACAGTGCCTCGTGTGCGCGGTAACCCTGATTCATTTCCGCACGGGTGGCTTCGATGAGGCGGTCTATGTGTTGCTGTTCCACATTCAAATGCTTCAAGCGGTTGAGGCATCCGTTACGCACGGTGGCATAGAGCCAGGCGCTACGGGTGTTTTCCTTTAGTTGGTCGAACTCCTTCCAGGCTTGTTCCATGGTTTCGCTTACTATGTCCTTGGCTTCTTCCGTATTGCTCATCAGGGTGGTAGCAAAGCGGACGAGGCGTGGGTACATTTCTGCGAACAGTCGTTCGAAGTGCTCTTCTTTATGGTTTCTTCTCCTGAATAAAATCTGCATGTTTCCTTGTCTTCCGTGAACAAAGGTACGGAAATTTCCTTTTCTCCGCTGGGGTTACAGACGATTCTTTTCGCTTTGTCCGGCTCCGGTTCCTTTATATTTGCTCTTGGTGGCATTGAATTTATAGGATACTTGGAGGCCGAAGCGTTGGAAATCCCGGTAAATCCGATTTTCCATATAGGCATCTATGCCGTATAAATCAAAATGGAAATACCCTGTTCTAAGAATATCATTGGCGGTGAATGTTATGGTGAGTGTCTCTTTTAAAAAGGATTTGGAAAGGCGTGCATTGATTTGTCCTTCCGTGCGCGTTACAAAAAATCCTTGCCGGGAAGCGGTGGAGAGATATCCTTCCATATTGAAGAACCAGCCTTTGGGAAGGTTGAAGTTGTTGTCCAGACTGATATAGAAACGGGGTTGGTTCCGGTGTTCGGTGATTCCTATTTTATTCGCATTCATGTCCAAAAAAGCCATATTCACATTGAGTTGTGGTTCCCAACACCCCAGTTTGGGAGAGGCATTGAAACTAATGCCGTAATTATGGGTTGTAGGAATGGTCTGTGTGGCAAATAAGAGGACGCCCGGATGTGTATCTTCCTTGTATGGCATAATTATATTGGTATACATATTGAGAATACGGCTGAAATAGGCTGAGAAATAGAGCCAATTCCAAGAGGCGCCGGCCGAAAAGCGATGCGTCTTTTGGGTTTTCAGCAAAGGGTTTCCTTGAGAATACTCATATTTGCTGCGATAGCGGATGGAATTGGTCAATAGGCTATAATCGGGGTTATTTTTACGTAACCGGTAAGAGAGGCTGAAACTTTTGCCATTGTGTGACCAACTGGCGGCCAATACAGGAATAATATCATTATAGGTAGGGCTTTGTGCATCTATCCTTATCCCTTTTTCATAATAATCTGTTTGTTGATGTTCATAACGTATTCCCATATTCAGTTTCCAATGGCGGATGGATCTTGAATAGTCAGCAAATGCGGCATATACGGATTGTTTGATGTGGTCGTCGGCATCGGCAGAGAAACCGTTTTGGGTAAAGATATCATGGCGGTTGGTAAAAGTTTCTTCCGTACCGAATGAAAAACGTCCGTTCCATAAAGGGGCACTGACTACCAGCTTGGCGGCATAGAGGGAGCTGCGCATGCGACTGTCTGCTTGCACGGTTGCATCGTCATTATTCATGGCGTTCTGGTCGGAATGCGAGCGTTTGAACAGGTAATCGGCGTTGAAGTCAATATTCCATTTGCCCAGTTCTCCTGCGTAGTAGGCGTTTGCCGCGTGATCCCAACCTGTATGTATTTGTTCTGCTGTAGTAAAGTTTATCCGGTCGGTTTCTTCATCGTTACGTCTGGTGACGGTTTTACCGGATGAATTTCTGTCTGCATTCCCTATTCCGGTTTCGGGCATATAGCGCAGACCGAAAGAATGGTGTTCATCCGGTTCATAATTGAATCCCAGCTCACCGGAAAAACGTTGGCTCTTATGGGTCTGCACATCATTTTTGTTGGTTTGCCAAATGGCGGAACCCTTGATGCGGTTCATATTTGTGGTTTTTCCATACGAGTTTTGCTGTGCCATATATCCCTTTACAAAGAGATCCAGACCGCCGGTGCGATAATTTAATGCCATATATTCGTTGGCGTTGGCGGAATGTCCTTGTGAATAAGTCGTATTGAAGTGGCCGCTCAACCCTTGTCCGCGCCGGCGGATGGTGCGGAGGCGGATGACGGCTGCTACGTCCGAGGCATATTCGCTCCGGGAGTGGTGATGACTTCTGCGGATAAGATTTCGTTGGCCCGGATACGGTCCAGTTCTGTCATGTCACGTACTTTCTTATTATTTATATAGATTACAGGAGAACCGCATCCCATTACATTGTATTCGCCGTTATGGCCGGTGACGAAAGGAAGATGGGGCAACATTTCTGCGGCAGACCCCATTCGGGCTAGGGAAGTTCCTGCCACGTTGGCTTTTAGTCCGTTGGGACCCACTTCTATCATGGGGCGTCGGGCGCTGATGGTTACTTCCTGCATCAGTTGGGTGTCGGGAAGCAGGTGAAACGTAAGAGTAGGGTGGCAAGGTTGCACTTCCGTCTTATAGCCTATATAAGAAACCCGTATCAAGTAAGGTATCCCTTCTTCCGCTATCATCAGGAAACTTCCGTCTTCACGGGTGACACATCCGTTTACAAAGGTGGAGTCGCCGGGAGTCAATAAGAGTACATTGGAGTAGGGCAGCGGTTCATTCTTTTCATTGGTTACTTGTCCTCGTATTTCGGTAATGCGTATGTCTCTTCCCTTTTTCTGTATGGCGAAGTATTCTTCCCGTTCTTTACAAATGAAAGGAATGCCGTTCAGGACAGTGCCGATGGCTTCAAGTTCGGTCTTTTTGCCGGATGGAGGCTGTAACCCGGTAGCTTTCTGTTTCGTTATAGGAGAAGATAATATTCTTTCCGCCTTCCTTTTCGATTAGTTTAAGGGCGGCGGGAAGTGGTTTGTCCTTTAATTCTATAGAGAATTGCCGGGGTGTTTGTGAATGAAGCGGAAGGATGATGCTGAATAATACGGTCATGATCCACGCTGTTTTCAAATAGCCGTCTGGTCTCATTTTACTAGTGTTTAATTGTTCTTTATGAGTAATACAACCGAGGTTTGTAATCGGGTACGGTAAAATAAGGAAAAAGATTCGATGGGTTGTCGGAATGGATTCCCGTGGTTGGTTCATGCGAAGGGAACGGATATAACTTTATGAAGAATTTATGAAGGATTGGAATAAGAATGGTTCATTGTAATGGCTTGAGGTTCAAAGTCTTGCCCGCGTATGAAGAATTTGAAGGAAAAAAGGTGGAAAATGTGTTTTGAAGAGATGGTTGGGGCAGATACTTGTGTGATACTTGTTTTATGAAAATTGTAGATGGCAGTAGCTATGAAGAACAGAGGGAATAAAAACAAGGTGGCTGAAAACAAATTCAGCCACCTTGTTTTTATTGTTTAACCTGTGTTTTATTCTATCTCGACGCTATGTTTTACCGGAGTCAGGATGAAAGTAAATTCATAATCACCGTAGGGCAACATATATTGAGGCAACGGCAGAGCTCCCCAGCTGTTTACACAACCTAACCCATCTGAGCCTTGTCGATGATCAGGTTGGTCAGGTCTGCTTTCTGTACTTCGGGCGAGTGACGCTGGTCTTTTTGTTCGTCATCATCCAGTGAACAGATGGTATAATGCAAAGCGGATGCAGAGAATGGAGCATCACCTACTACCTTCAGTCCGTTACCGCCGGCATTCAGTTGCTTCCACCAGCGGATATCGGTCTTGGTTCCTGTTTCCTGCGGACGGATATAGGAGTAGAATTGTTCATCCACACTCTGGCGATAAATACCCAAGTCTGTGCTGTGGTTGCGGTCACTGTAGTTTTCTACCGGACCACGACCATAATATTCTACGGTTTCAAAACATTTAGGCATCTGCATTTGCATACCGAAGCGGAACATCGGAGATACTTTGGCATTCTTGTCGGCTGTCATCTTTTGGGTCACTTTGATGGCTCCTTCGTTGTTGATGACATAAGTCAGATATAATTTGGCGGAAACATTCTTCATGTCATATTCCGCATTCACTACTATCTGGTCATTTTCTGTTTTGGAATTCAAGGAAACCAGTTTCAATCCCGGGTTTTTCCATGCGGCATATCTGTTTTGCAGGCCGGCTCCCATATCATTGTCTGTCGGGGCACGCCAGAAGTTAGGGGTCAGGGCTGCGCCTTCTTTCAGCATTTCCGTTCCGTCCACTGCATATTTGCTTAAGTAACCGTTCTGTTTGTTGAACTCGGCTACGAAGTTATTGCCTTTTACGATCAGATAATGATATTGGTTGTCGATGATTTGCGGAACAACGGTGGCTACATTGGTCGTTTCCACGTTCTTCAAATCCATAGACGGTGCTTTGTAATCATTCAGTGTCAACTGATTCTTGGCGACGGTGAAACCTGCGGGCAGCAAACCTTCGCGGTTTTTCAGTTTGTAGGAAACGTTCAGCAACCATTCCTTGCAGGTGCAGGTCTTGCCGATATTCAACGTAATCTTGGCTGTTTCCTGAGGAGCGACTTTTAAATCATCCACGCGTCCGGTGCGGATTACTTTTCCATCTTTCAGTACTTGCCATTCCATATAGTAGGCGGACAGATCACGGAAGAAGTTCTCATTGAATACATTTACTTCCCCTTTGCTTAAATCGGCGGGAGTAGTCCAGATATTTTGGTAAAAGTGACCTACTTCATACATGTGCGGATTAGGAACACGGTCGGGGCTGATCAAACCATTGTCACAGAAGTTATTGTCAGAAGCGTCAAAACGGTTGAAATCTCCTCCGTAAGCATAGATCATCACGCCGTCTTTTCCTTTCCAGCGGCAGGACTGGTCAACGAAATCCCAGATAAATCCACCTTGCAGATTCGGATATTTACGGATCAAATCCCAATATTCTTTGAAACCACCCTGCGAGTTACCCATTGCATGGGCATATTCACACTGAATCAATGGTTTGGTAGCATCGGTACGTTGACCATATTTTTCCATGCCGTTATAATCATAGTACATCGGACAGAAGATATCGGTATGTTCTTTCTGGCGTGCTTGTTCATATTGGCAGGCACGGCTGGGGTCTTCTGCTTTAATCCATTTATAGCATTGTTCGAAGTTGGGGCCGTCACCGGCTTCATTACCCAATGACCAGAAGATGATGCTCGGATGGTTGAATCCGCGTTGTACATTGCGCTGGTTACGTTCCAGATGGGCTTTCTTATAAGAGGGGTTCTTGGCCAGCGTCTTGTCGCCGTAGCCCATACCGTGAGATTCTATATTGGCTTCGGCCACGACGTAAATACCATATTGGTCACATAAATCGTACCATAAGTTGTCATCCGGGTAGTGGCAGGTACGTACAGCGTTCAGGTTGAATTGCTTCATTATCTGGATATCCTGTAGCATACGTTCGGGAGATACTACATAGCCTCCGTCCGGATCCATTTCGTGGCGGTCGGCTCCCTTGAACAGGACTGCCTTACCGTTAACCAAGATCTGGTCACCTTTCAATTCAATCTTGCGGAAACCTACTTTGACAGGAATCACTTCATTGCTGCCCTGCATGCTGGCACGCAAGGTATATAAATAAGGTGTTTCGGCACTCCACTTTTTGGGGTTCTCTACGTTCATGGTCACCAGACCGGATTTGTTGGCGGTAGCGGTTGCCACTTGCTTGCCTTGTGCATCTACCAGTTCCAAATCGACTTTACCACTGCCTTTCAAATCCAGATTGACAGCCAGGCTGCCGTTTTGGTAAGCTGCGTCCAAGTCGGGAGTTACACGGATATCTTGAATGCGTTTTTTGTTGCGGGCATATAGATAGCAGTCACGTCCCACGCCGCTATACCGGAAGAAATCCTGATCTTCCAGATAGGTACCGTCGCACCAGCGGAATACTTGGAAGGCGATCAGGTTTTTCTGACCCGGTTTTAAATATGGAGTCAGGTCAAATTCGGCTTCCAGTTTGCTGTCCTCGCTGTAGCCTACATAACGTCCGTTCACCCACAAATACATATTGGAGGTAACCGAACCGAAATGGGCGATAATATCTTTTCCCTTCCATGAGGCGGGAACTACAATTTCACGGCGGTAAGAACCTACATGGTTATTCTCTGTCGGCACTTCGGGAGGGTTGTTCTGGAACTGGTTACGCCAGGCATAGCCTACGTTCACATAAATAGGATCACCGTATCCGTTCAGCTCCCATACGGCGGGAACTTGCAGGTCATCCCAGCCTTTGTCGTTGAAGCCGGTTTTCCAGAAATCAGTCGGACGGGAGTCTGCATCCTTTACCCAGTTGAACTTCCAGGTTCCGTTCAAAGTCATGTAGTTAGTTGATTGTTTTTTGTCTGCTTTCTTAGCTGCATCTGCATTCTCAAAAGCAAAGTAGTTCGTGTGCATCGGCGCACGGTTTACCGCATTTATTTCCGGGTTGCGCCATTCTTGGAAGGTCTGTGCGCCTGCTGTAAGGGCGAGGACTGTGAACAGACCTGTCATAAGTTGTTTCTTCATGCTATTATTTTATTGGTTTTGTGCAAATATAGTGAAAATAATAGTTACCGATGGGACATAAATCGGGCAATATTTGTTATAATTGTGAATGATTTGTGTTCTATCCTAAAAAATTATGGCATTTCTGAGGCGTATTTGGAGTAAATGGCAGAATTTACTGCATGATGAGAAATTAAAGCATAAAATATATGTGATTATTTTTGAAAGCGACACACCGATGGGAAAGTTATTCGATGTGGCGTTGATAGGGTTCATTGTCTTGAGTATTCTGGTGGTTATTGCCGAGAGTATCAAGAGTTGGGATACCGTTATCGGGCCTTATCTGCGGGTGTCGGAGTATGTTTTTACTTTCTTTTTTACGTTAGAGTATGTGTTGAGGCTTTATTGTTCTCCCCAACCGCGGAAGTATGCTCTGAGTTTTTTCGGTATAGTGGATTTGCTGGCTACCTTACCTCTATATATAGGCTGGCTTTTCGGCACGGCACGTTATCTGCTGGTGATCCGCACTTTCCGGTTGATTCGTGTGTTCCGTATCTTTAAACTTTTCAATTATCTGAATGAAGGTAATTTCTTGTTGCGTTCCTTGGTGTTCAGCAGTCGGAAGATTATTGTTTTTTTCTTGTTTGTACTGATATTGGTGACTTCGATCGGTACATTGATGTATATGATTGAGGGACAGCGTCCGGGCACTTCTTTCAATAATATTCCGAATAGTATTTATTGGGCGATAGTGACGATGACAACGGTAGGTTATGGGGATATCACTCCGGAAACTCCGCTAGGGCGCTTCCTTTCGGCCATTGTAATGTTACTGGGCTATACCATCATTGCAGTCCCCACAGGAATTGTTTCTGCGTCTATGATCCAGGAACATAGACGCAGGGTGGCCCTGAAATGTCCGCATTGTGGTAAGGACGGACATGAGGACGGGGCTGCTTATTGTAAATACTGTGGAGGAAAACTGGTAAATTGATTATGGAATGCTGTATGATAGAAAGTTATTCTATCACCCATCGCTTATCATGCGCCACCGTCTTTTTCGGATCATAAGTCATTCCTTCTTTGGTAGGGATTTTTATCACGTAAGTCCGCCCGCTGTGGTTGGACAAGGATGTTTCCCGTAACCAGGGATTCATATTCTTTAATATGGCCAGATTGATTCCTTTGCTGCGTGCGAAACGTGCCAAGTCTGCAATTCCTTTCGTCACAGTGATTTCCGTATAAGGAATAGGCGGATACAAATCCGATGCACGCAGGCGGAAACCGAAAGTAGTGGGGGCATTGAATAATTGTTTGGCGGCAAGAATGCGGTACACATACCGGGCAGTCTCTTCTACCAGTTGCAAATCCAACGAGTCGTCCACATCCTGTTTGGCCAGTTGGCTGGCAATGCGTGCCTGACCGGCATTGTAAGAGGCGGCGACAGCCACCCAGTCCTTATATTTTGCATACGCGTCTTTCAGATAGCGGCAGGCGGCACGGGTCGCTTTCTCAATATGGTAACGCTCGTCCACATTGTTGTTTACCTCCAATCCGTAATCCCGTCCCGTACCTTGCATGAATTGCCATAGTCCGGCAGCTCCGGCAGAAGAACGGGCGGTGGGATTCATATTACTTTCTATTACCATCAGGTACTTAAAATCATCAGGTATTCCGTTTTCTTTCAGTATGGGTTCTACAATGGGGAAATAGCGGTTGGCTTTTTTCAGCATTTGCAAGGAAGTACTGTGCATATAGGTGAATGCCAATAGTTCACGGTCCATACGCTCGTGGCGGTCAAAGCGGCTCAAATCAATGGTTTTGCCACAGAACTCAATACTGGCGGGAACTTCGGGACTACTGTATTTCAATGCCGTAATACCTGAATCTTCCCGTATGATAGTGGTATCTTCCTGCTCCGTTTTTGGAGTAGCGCAACTGCTGCTTACTAAGGCCGGTGATGCAACTACAATGCAAAAGGCTGCCACAGCAGCCAGATTGATGGTTATTTTTCTCATTTTTTCTTTATTCGTTTTCATTCTCTTTTTCTTTTCCGCCCCGTCCGAAGTTACGATATTCGGTAGGGGTGAAATTGGTACGCTTTTTAAATACCGAGAAAAAGTGTTCAGTAGAGGTATAATTCAATTCATAACATATCTCTTTCACTGACATGGAACTTTCAATCAACAGCTGCTTCGCTTTGCGCAGTTTCAGCTCTTGGAAATACTTGGCGGGCGCATAACCGGTGTATTCTTTGAATACTTTGCGGAACCAGGAATAACTGATTCCCAATTTCATGGCCAGTTCTTCCGGGTCTATATCCTTGTACACATTTTCGTGCATGATGATTTTGGCACTTTCTATTTTTTGTGCCGCATTGTCCACCTCATAGCGTTTGTTCTGCGAGATAGCAAGTACGGCTCCCATAATGTGTAAAACGATGCCGGACAAATATTGTTGCGCTGCGGTCTTGTCTGCTTCCGCTACTTCCAGTGCACGGGCAAAAAGACTGGCCAGTTCTTCATTGATACCGATATCCAGAATCTGGCTTTCTTTTGAGATAAAGCTGTTTTTTACCAGATTGTCTATAATCGGGCCTTCAAAACCGATGTAATATTTCTGATAATAATTTATTTGCTTTCATATCTCTCTGTAGGTTTAGTGAATCTGTCTTTGCCAAAGATAGCCAAAAAGAATACTCATTGTTCTGAAAAAAACATAAGATAATCAAACTGTCAATGAGTTAAGTACGCGATTTATCTTTTGAGTCCCGATAATAAAAAAGATGATTTGTCCCCATGCGGAGTCAAATCATCTTTAAAATCTCCCCATTAGGGGAAGACTATAAAATATTATTTGGGTAGATTAAAAGCCACACTCATTTCTTTCATCTGTTCCTGACTCATACCGTCCGGCTCAAATCCCATATTCTTGGCAGCGATGTAAATCAATGCGGATTTATTTAAAACATCGATTTGGTCGAATGCGGCCATTACGTCACGGTCAACGGCAAAAATGCCGTGTTTTTCCCACATAACGACATCATAATCGGCTAGTTCCTTGATGGTTGCATCGGCTAATTCTACAGAACTAGGCAATTGATAAGGAATCATGCCCAGGCCACGCGGACAGAATGCTTTTGTTTCAGGAATCATACTCCATAACAGGTTGGTTGCCACATCTTTTTCCATGAACTTTTTGTTGTGAGACAGGGCAATCAGTTCGATGGGGTGTGTATGCACGGATGCTTTGTAAGGAGAACCTATGCTGATGAGGTAATTGTGTACGCTCAGGTGGGAGGGAACTTCCGAAGTAGGTTGAACCGGTTTGTCGGCAATGATGACATAGCTGGCACAGTCATCCAAAATACGGATGACAGAACCGTTGTCCATAGGCCAACGCGCCAAATCCCGCATACGCATATTGGTTCCTTTGCAATAAAAATAACAGCCTTTCAAGTGAGGCAGTGTTACACCGATTTGTTTTACTTCGCTGATAGCGGGCATCTGACGGATTTCATCGTCTACATATTCGGTGATATTGACGGTGATATTACCTCCGTTACGTTCGGCCCATCCTTTTTGCCACAAATATCCGGCTACTTCGGCTACTTTATTCACCTCTTTGGCCAATTCAGGGCGATTGTCTAAGATTGATTTCATATCTTTTTTATTTGATTGTTCATAGGATATTGTTATTCATCTTTTTCATTCTGAATAACAGTATGCTACAAATATAGTAATTCTTTTAAAATAAATTAGGAAATACGAGAGAAAAGATAAGAACTACCAGTCCGGTTATCAGAACAGTGATAGTCCGGGTAGATACGCCTTTCCATTCTTTTAATAAAATACCCCATACGTTACTGAAAGTAACATTCAAAGCCATCAATATACACCATGAGAAAGCTAGCAGTACAGGACTTTCGGTCAGGAAACTTTTACCCATTTCCAAACCGAAGAATTGCATATACCACAGTACTCCTGCCAAAGCACAGAATATCAAGTTATTTCCCCATACATTGCTTTTGGCATAATCACTCATGGTTTTGTTGGCTATATTTTGTTGCAGACAGTAAACCGCATTGGTCAAAAAGCCTCCCAATGTTACTAGGAAGATTACGGGAAGTCCTGCATAAAGCCCTTCTACGCCTCCTGCCAATGCAGCTTCTTTGATGGGCGTTCCGGCATCGAGTCCTAAAGCGAAACAGGCACTCATCACACCTGCCAGTAGGGCTACCAACAGTCCTTTGGTCAGAGCGAAATCTTTTACTGCCGCGCGTTTTTCTTCTTCGCTCATGTTTTTGGCGCGAAGACTGCCGGCATATCCTATAATGGCAATACCCGACAAAGTGATACATACTCCCAGTAAAAGAATAAGTCCGTTTCCTTCAAACAGGTTGGTTCCGGCAAAAATGGCGGGAAAAAGTGTGCCGAATCCGGCACAGGTGCCCAGTGCGATACTTTGTCCTAAGGCCACTCCCAGATAACGCATGGAAAGACCGAAGGTGAGACCGCCTACTCCCCATAATATACCATAAAAGATGCTCATCGGAGCACCTCCTGTTCCCCAAAGGTCAAATAAACTGCTTCCTTGAGGGATACCTAGCAACGCACCCAATAACGGGAATACCAGCCAGGCAAATACACCTTGTAGCAGCCAGAAACTTTCCCAACTCCATTCTTTCACTTTTTTTATAGGTACGTATGAACTGGATTGGCAGAAACTTCCTATGGCGATGATGATTAATCCGATAATGATTTCCATTGTTTATATTCTTTTAGGCTACAATTATGTTCCCGGTAGGGGCAGCACTTGAGGCCGCCCCTACGGAAGACAATCTTGTAGTTGGATATTGATTAGCGTTTCGAAGTGACTTCTGCTTCGTATTTCTCTACTTCTGCAATGAACTCTTCGCCTACGGGTACATTGTTCTTCAAGCAGAACATATCCCATACAGCATTCCAAGGCAAAGCTTTTTCTTCTTCGAGCAGAGCCAGACGTTGGAAGCCTTGTCCGTTTGCTTCATATTCGCGTAGTTTGGCAATCGGTTCCAATAAAGCGCGTACCATACATTTTTGAGCCGCGCGGCTGCCTATAACGTATGCACCAATGCGGTTGATGGAAGCATCGAAGTAGTCAAGTCCATAGTGTACACGATCCAAGGCGTTGCAACGAACGATTTCGCTGAATAAATCCATAGTCGGGTCGTCCATGATGGTTACATGGTCTGAGTCCCAACGTACGGGGCGGCTTACGTGCAGCATCAGTTCGGGGACATACAACAACAAGGAAGAAACTTTGTCGGCAACACTTTCTGTCGGGTGGAAGTGACCGGTATCCAAGGTAATCATTTTGTTGTTCTTGGCACCGTAGCCAATATAGAAATCATTAGAACCTACTGTATAGCTTTCCAGTCCGATACCGAATACTTTTGATTCGATACAGTCTTTCATGTTCTTATATTCTGTTGCGAAAATCTGATCCAGAGAGTCTTTCAACAAAGCACGGTATTTCATGCGGTTTACAGTGATGTCTTTGCTGCCATCGTGTACCCACAGGTTCATGATACAAGGATCGCCTTGGGCTTTACCCATCTCTTCGGCTACGGCACGACAACGTTTGGTATGCTCAATCCAGAAGTTGCGGATACCTTCATCGGGATTTGATAAAGACAAGTCACCGCTTTTAGGATGAGAGAATGAAGTAGAGTTGAAATCCAGTTTCATGTTGTTTTCCTTACCCCATTCAATCCAGCTTTTGAAGTGTTCGGGTTCTACTTCGTCACGATCTACGACTTTTCCTTGGAAGTCGCCATAAATTTCGTGCAGATTCAAACGGTGAGTACCTGGTATATATGAAGCTGCTTTCAGAATGTCTGCACGTAGTTCGTCGATGTTGCGGGCTTTGCCGGGATAGTTACCTGTAGCCTGGATACCACCGGTCAATGAACCTGCCTGAACTTCGAAGCCGGTTACATCATCTGCTTGCCAGCAATGCAGTGACAGATGGAAATTCTGCATGGTTTCCATTACTTTTTCTGTGTCGACACCTACAGCGGCATAACGTTCTTTTGCGATCTCATACGCTTTATTAATCAATTCTTCTTTCATGATATTATTTGTTTGTTTAATGAATAAATTTCAAGGTGAATATTAAATATCTTCTCTATAATGAGCTAAATACTTCTTATATGCTTCTTCCCATTCTTCTGCTTGCTGGGGCTCAAAAGAAACGGTTTCTATGGAAGTGCTGATTAGTTGGCGCATAGCCGCGATATCGCTTACCAGCCCGTTGGCTTTTGCCTGTAACATAATGTTACCGATAGCTGTTCCTTCACTGGGACCTGCTATAACAGGTACGCCCACTGCATTGCAAGTGAACTGGTTTAACAGATTGTTTCGTGAGCCTCCACCGATAATGTGCAGCTTTTCGATGGGGAACGGGGCCATTTGTTGCAAATAGCCGAATACTTGTTTGTAGCGCAGGGCAAGACTGTCGAATATGCAACGGGTGATTTCGCCATAACTCTGTGGTACAGGTTGGTTGGTTTCTTTGCAATAATGTCCGATGGCTTGAATCATAGATGTCGGATTGGAGAAGCAGGGGGCATCGGGATTGATGAGACTGCGGAAAGCGGGAACTGTCAGAGCGGCATCTATCAGTTCTGTGTAAGAATAGTTGTTGGTTGCTTCCCATTCTTTGCGGCAACGCTCCAACAGCCACATGCCACAGATGTTTTTCAGGAACCGGGTAGTTCCTTCCACACCTCCTTCATTGGTGAAGTTCTGTTCAAAGCTTTCCTTATTTATAATGGCATCTTTCACTTCAATTCCCATCAGGCTCCACGTACCGGAACTCAGATAAGCGAATCTTTCGTTTTGTGCTGGTACGGCAGCCACGGCTGAACCTGTGTCATGACCGGCAACGGCAATGACTGGAATAGCTCCCAGACCTGTGATTTTCTGCACTTCTTCTGTCAGTACTCCGATAGGCTCTCCCGGGAAAACGAAACGGCCGAACTGTTCTTCCTTGATATCTGCTACATCCAGCAGTTCCTTTTCGAAGCGTTTGGTGCGCGGATTCAACATCTGGGAAGTAGAAGCGATGGTATATTCTGTTACCATTTTACCGGTCAGCATATAGCTTAAGGCATCCGGCATAAACAGTATTTTATCGGCTGCTTCCAAGGCCGAGCAATGATTGCGGTGGAGTGTTGACAATTGGAACAAGGAATTGAAATTCATAATTTGAATTCCAGTGATGTCATATACTCGTTCACGGGGAATATGGGTAAAATATTCTTCAGGTGCACCTGTTGTGTGAGGGTCGCGGTAGCAATAAGGATTGCGGAGTAACTCTCCGTCTTTGCCCACGAATACGAAATCCACCCCCCAAGTATCGATACCGATGGATCGGATAGGCAGATTGTCTTTGGCTATCACTTTCAGTCCTCTGATAATTTCATTGTATAAGGCGTAAATATCCCAATAACAATGTCCTCCGGTTTCTATAATATGATTAGGGAAACGAGTCAGTTCTTTCAACTCCATTTTGCCTTCTCCCAGGCAACCTAAGATGGTACGTCCACTGGTGGCACCCAGGTCTACCGCAAAGAAATAAGTGTGTTCCATGCCTTTATTTTTGATTTTAAGGAATTAATAGTGATGCAAAAATAGTTTATTCCCCGAAAGTCGTCCTTGTTTTTTTGATATTATAACTGTTGGATTTGGTTGTACCTGCCGTAAAACATAATATTACCGTCTTTTTAAGAAGATCGCATTGAAAAGAAGAATTTGGTGTGATTTTGGTTTACTCTTGGGATGATAGATAAGAGCTTTATTGAAAATATGCATAAAGTCGCAAAAATATTCTCTTTTTTGTATCTATATTCCCGAATATTCTGTAATTTTGCAGTCTAATCAGAATAATTATGCAGTATGAAGAGCAAGAATAGCAGACTTGATGCCATTAAGATTATTATTTCGAGCAAGGAAGTAGGTAGCCAGGAAGAGTTGTTGCAGGAATTGGCGAAAGAAGGATTCCGATTGACCCAAGCTACTTTATCTCGTGACTTGAAGCAGTTGAAAGTGGCGAAAGCAGCCAGTATGAACGGAAATTATGTATATGTATTGCCAAACAATACCATGTACAAACGTATGACTGAGCAACATTCGGCCAGTGAGATGTTGATGCATAATGGATTTATTTCCATTGAATTTTCGGCTAATCTGGCAGTAATCAAGACTCGTCCCGGATATGCTAGTAGTTTGGCTTATGATATTGATAACCGGAACTTTGATGAAATATTGGGAACTATTGCTGGTGATGATACTATTATGCTTGTCATTCGTGAAGGCTGCACAAGAGCGGGAGTGAAGAATGCGCTTTCATTGATTATACCGAATATACAATAAAATAATATAGATAAAAAAGGAAATGGATGCTAAACAAGTGGATGTGATGGTGGCAGATGCCTCACATGAAGTTTACGTTGATAAAATTTTAGATACTATTAGAGAGGCGGCTAAGGTACGCGGAACAGGCATTGCAGAACGCACACATGAATATGTGACTACAAAGATGAAAGAAGGAAAGGCGATTATTGCCTTATGTGGAGAGGATTTTGCAGGATTTACCTATATTGAGTCATGGGGAAACAAGCAATATGTAGCAACTTCGGGATTGATTGTGCATCCCAATTATCGTGGGATGGGCTTGGCCAAGCGTATAAAGGCGGCTTCGTTCCGATTGGCACGTCTGCGATGGCCTAAAGCGAAGATATTCAGTCTGACCAGTGGTGCGGCGGTAATGAAAATGAATACAGAACTGGGATATGTTCCTGTAACTTTCAATGAACTGACTGATGATGAGGCCTTTTGGAAAGGTTGTGAAGGCTGTATCAATCACGATATATTAGTGGCAAAGAACCGTAAGTTCTGTATTTGTACAGCCATGCTTTACGATCCGGCTTTGCACGAAGAAGACACTATTTAATAAATTAAAAATTAAGAATTAAAAATTAAAAGATGGCTGCGCGTTCATGTACTTATTTCTCAGTTTTCAATTTTTAATTCTCAATTAAAATAATATCATTATGGAAGAAAAGAAGAAAAAAGTAGTAGTAGCATTCAGCGGGGGGCTTGATACCTCTTTCACTGTAATGTATCTGGCTAAGGAAAAAGGGTATGAAGTGTATGCTGCTTGTGCAAACACGGGTGGTTTCAGTGAAGAGCAGCTGAAGCAGAACGAAGAGAACGCTTACAAACTGGGTGCTGTGAAGTATGTGACATTGGATGTGACCCGGGAATACTATGAGAAGAGCTTGAAATATATGGTATTCGGTAATGTGCTCCGTAATGGTACTTATCCTATTTCTGTAAGTTCTGAACGTATCTTCCAAGGGTTGGCCATAGCGCGTTATGCTAATGAAATAGGTGCGGATGCTATCGCACACGGCTCGACTGGTGCGGGTAATGACCAGATTCGCTTCGATATGACTTTTCTGGTATTGGCTCCGGGGGTTGAGATCATCACATTGACCCGTGACATGGCATTAAGCCGTCAGCAGGAAATTGATTATTTGAATGAACATGGTTTTGCCGCTGACTTTACAAAATTGAAATATTCTTATAATGTAGGTCTTTGGGGAACTTCTATCTGCGGTGGGGAAATATTGGACTCTGCGCAGGGTTTGCCCGAAAGTGCTTATTTGAAACAGGTGACCAAGGAAGGAAGCGAACAGCTTCGTCTTACATTTGAAAAAGGTGAGCTGAAGGCTGTTAATGACGAGAAGTTTGATGATCCTATCAAGGCTATTCAGAAAGTGGAAGAGATCGGTGCACCCTACGGTATCGGCCGTGACATGCACGTTGGGGATACCATTATCGGTATCAAAGGGCGTGTAGGATTCGAGGCTGCTGCTCCTATGCTGATTATCGGAGCCCATCGTTTCCTTGAAAAATATACGTTGAGCAAGTGGCAGCAATACTGGAAAGACCAGGTTGCCAACTGGTATGGAATGTTCTTGCATGAAAGTCAGTATCTGGAACCGGTAATGCGCGATATTGAGGCAATGTTGCAGGAATCTCAGCGTAATGTAAACGGTACAGCTATCTTGGAACTCCGTCCGCTTTCATTCTCTACTGTGGGTGTTGAATCGAAAGACGACCTGGTGAAGACCAAATTCGGTGAATATGGTGAAATGCAGAAGGGATGGACAGCAGAAGATGCCAAAGGCTTTATCAAAGTGACTTCTACACCTTTGCGTGTTTATTATAATAACCACAAGGACGAAGAAATTTAATAAGTATGATTAAAGCAGGAATTATCGGTGGGGCAGGTTATACGGCGGGCGAATTGATTCGTCTGCTGATTAATCACCCTGATGTAGACATAAAGTTTATAAACAGCAGCAGTAACGCCGGCAATAAGATTACCGACGTACATGAGGGACTCTATGGTGAAACGGATTTGGTTTTTACCGACGAACTTCCTCTGGATGAGATTGATGTATTGTTCTTCTGTACGGCTCATGGAGATACAAAGAAGTTTATGGATAGTCACAATGTACCCGAGGATTTGAAAATCATAGACCTCAGTATGGACTACCGTATCAAGAGTGATGACCATGACTTCATCTATGGTTTGCCGGAACTGAACCGTCGTGCTATCTGCCATAGCAAGCACGTGGCCAATCCGGGATGTTTTGCCACTTGTATTCAATTGGGTTTATTGCCGTTAGCCAAACATCTGTTACTGAACGAGGATGTAATGGTAAATGCCATTACCGGAAGTACAGGGGCAGGGGTGAAACCGGGTGCTACCAGCCATTTCAGCTGGCGTAATAATAATATGAGCATCTATAAACCGTTTTCTCATCAGCATGTTCCCGAAATCAAGCAATCATTGAAACAGTTGCAAAACAGCTTTAATGCTGAAATAGATTTTATTCCTTACCGGGGTGATTTCCCGCGTGGTATCTTTGCTACTCTGGTAGTCAAATGCAAGGTGGAACTGGAAGAACTGGTGAAGATGTATCAAGACTATTATGCCGAGGATTCTTTCGTTCATATTGTAGACAAAAATATAGATTTGAAGCAGGTGGTGAACACCAACAAGTGTTTGATTCATTTGGAGAAGCATGGCGATAAACTGCTGGTTATCTCTTGCATTGATAACTTGTTGAAGGGGGCAAGCGGACAAGCGGTCCATAATATGAATCTCATGTTCAATCTGGAAGAAACCGTAGGGCTGAGGTTGAAACCGTCTGCTTTTTAATAAAGAAGAGTTTATGAAATTATTTGATGTATATCCTCTTTTTGACATAAACATTGTCAAGGGAAAAGGTTGTCATGTATGGGATGATCAAGGTACGGAATACCTTGATTTGTATGGTGGTCATGCGGTTATTTCTATCGGTCACGCACATCCGTATTATGTGGAAATGATAAGCAAGCAGGTTGCACAGTTGGGATTTTATTCCAATTCGGTGGTTAACAAGCTACAGCAGGAAGTAGCAGACCGTTTAGGGAAACTTTCGGGTTATGATGATTATCAATTGTTTTTGATAAACAGTGGGGCCGAAGCTAATGAAAATGCGTTGAAACTGGCTTCTTTTTACAATGGTCGCAAACGTGTGCTTTCTTTTTGCAAAGCATTTCATGGACGTACTTCACTGGCAGTGGAGGTAACCCACAATCCGAAAATTATAGCCCCAATCAATGACAATGGGCATGTGACTTATCTGCCTTTGAACGATATAGAAGCAGCTAAAGCGGAATTGGCAAAAGGAGATGTCTGTGCGGTGATTATTGAAGGTATTCAAGGAGTAGGCGGTATTCAGGTTCCGGAAGTGAAATTCTTGAAAGAACTGAGTAAGGCTTGCGAAGAAGTGGATGCAGTACTTGTTTTGGATGAAATACAATCCGGCTACGGGCGTAGCGGTAAATTTTTTGCTCACCAACATGCAGGTATCCGTCCCGATATGATTACGGTTGCAAAGGGGATTGGCAATGGTTTTCCGATGGCTGGTGTCCTGATCAGTCCGAAATTCAAACCCGTATATGGACAATTGGGAACCACTTTTGGTGGTAACCACCTGGCTTGTGCTGCTGCTATCGCGGTGCTGGATGTTATGAAAGGTGAGAATCTGGTAGAGAATGCTGCCAAGGTAGGTGCTCATCTGCTGAAAGAATTGAAACAATTCCCACAGATTAAAGAGGTGCGTGGCGAAGGTTTGATGATCGGTATGGAATTTGACGAACCGATTAAGGAACTGCGTCAGCGTCTGCTGTTCGAACAGAAAGTATTTACCGGAGTCAGTGGTACGAATGTAATCCGTCTGCTCCCGCCTTTGTGTCTGACTATGGCTGAGGCTGATGAATTTATTGGACGCTTTCGTAAAGTGTTGGTATAAGCTGGAGATTCAAGAGGGATAATAATCAGCGAAAGAAAATAAGGTCTCGTCAGGAAACATTTCGGTTCCGGCGAGACTTTTTGATTTCATCTTCTTCAAAGTAATTTTATTTTTAGCTTTTCATAATACGTTCTTCTCCTTTTTTCCCTTATCTTTGTAGCTATAGACTTAATCTTTAATAATATGAAAGTAGCAATTATTGGTGCGGGAAATATGGGAGGGGCCATTGCTCGCGGCCTTGCCCAAGGCACTATCATTCCAGCGAGTGATGTAACAGTAGCCGATCCGTTCAGCGGAAGTCTGGAAACTCTACAGGCGGATTATCCGGAGATTAATGTGACAACGGAAAATCCGAAAGCGATAAAGGATGCCGATATCGTTATTCTGGCTGTAAAGCCGTGGTTGATAGACCAAGTGTTGAGTGTGGTTCATTTGACTCCACGGCAAGTATTGGTTTCTATTGCAGGTGGTGTAACTTTCGAACAGCTGGTAAAGAGTGTAGGTCCGGAACAGACCATATTCCGTTTGATTCCCAATACTGCTATTTCTCAGTTGGAAAGTATGACTTTGATATCCAGTCGTAACGCCAGTAAGGAACAAGAACAACTGATGCTGGATATCTTTAATGAATTAGGATTGGCTATGCTTATTCCTGAAAGTCAGATGGCTGCTACTACGGCTTTGACTTCATGTGGTATCGCATATGTCTTGAAATATATTCAGGCAGCTATGCAGGCAGGTATTGAATTGGGGATCTATCCGAAAGATGCACAGAAAATGGTTGCCCAGTCTGTGAAAGGAGCCGCTTCCTTGATATTGAATAATGATACTCATCCCAGTGTGGAAATAGATAAGGTGTGTACGCCCGGTGGTATGACTATCAAGGGTATTAATGAATTGGATCACGAAGGGTTTGACTCAGCGATCATTAAAGCAATGAAGGCTTGTCTGAAATAGAAGTAACCTCATGGAAATGACGTGGATAACACGGTTCTCGTTTTTGTGTATTGTGTTATCTACGTTTTTATAGAAGGTACTTTTGCAGGTTTAGTATAAAAATATGTTCACTTTTTTGTTTCCGATTTCATATTTCATGTTATCTTTGCTATACAAGATCAGATCTAATGTGAAAGAGAAATATGATAAACACAGAATTGTTCAAAGAAGTGTCACCTTTGTCGGCCAAGGATTGCTTTATTTTGATAGAGCGTCAGAAATCGAATTTTAATTTTCCTATACATATACATCCCGAATATGAACTGAACTATATTGAGAATGCAAAAGGCGCACAACGCATTGTGGGAGACTCCATAGAAGAAATAGAAGAAGAGGAACTGGTGCTGGTCACCAATCCTCAATTGGAACATGCTTGGAGGGATTATAACAACAAGCCGCAGAATATCCATGAAATAACCATTCAGTTTCATTCCGATCTGCTTTCCGACCAGATTCTGAACAGGAACCAGATGATCAGCATTCGGGAACTTTTCCACCGTGCCCGTAAAGGAATCGTGTTCAGCAGGGAGACTATCGCGAAAGTCCGTCCGTTGTTGAAAACGCTGTCTTGCGAGAACGATAGTTTCTATTCCTTGATAAAACTGCTTGTTATTCTTCATGAATTATCATTGGACAAAGGGATGCGTGAGCTGTCAACCGGGCAGTTTGCCATTAACTCTGTTTCCAAAGAGCATACTAACGAGAAGTTGAACAAGGTGCTGGATTATGTTCATTTTCATTTTTCGGAAGTGATCCGTCTTGCAGATGTGGCTAAAATGGTAAATATGAGCGAGGCCTCATTCTGTCGTTTTATCAAACAGCATACTTCCAAAAGTTTTATCGATTTCCTTACTGATATCCGCTTGGGGGCCGCTTCACGTGCTTTGGTTGATTCTTCCTTGTCAATAGCTGAAATAGGATATGATTGTGGCTTTAATAATCTATCCAATTTCAACCGTATCTTTAAAAAGAAAAAAGGAGTGACTCCTAAAGAGTTCCGTGATAATTATCGTAAGAACAAGACTATCATTTAAAAGGTTCGGCCGGAACTTTCTCATGGACTTGCCTGATTTTGACAGCACTAAAAGAAAGCGGATTTTCTTGGAAAGTTCGGGGATATTGTAGGATTTGAATGCCTGGAATAATGTTCCGTGTCTTTTTGCGGTACTACGAACGGCTTGTAAGTTGTTTTCTTCTTTATTCGGATAGCCAGAACAAGGCTTCTCATATTGACGGTCTCTATTTTGATAAAATATCATAAGTATATGTTCGGATAGTATTGGTTTGTCTGTCGGTAAATTTCCATCTTTGCCTTTGGGTTACAACCTGGTAAAACTTTGAATACTAACCTTAAAAAAGACAAGTGTCATGAAAAAGCTATCTTACCTTTTTGCCGTGGCGGCTTCCGCCGCTTGCCTCTGTGCCTGTACCGATGTTACCGATGCTCTTCCGGCAGAACAAATCCCGGCCGATGCACGTAGTACCTTGGGGGCCGATGTAGTTCTTCAGTGGAACAACGAAGAACAAACCATCGATGGTTTTGGTGTGGCGCAGGCCGGCTGGTCCGACTATCTTTATGCCCACCGCAAGCGTCAGGAGATTATGGATGTGATGTTCGGACAGGACGGGCTTCGCCTCAGTATCCTCAGGGGCGAGGTATTCCCCCATTACGATGAAACCACGTTTAATATGGACGAGGATATCAATCTGTCTTTGGACGATCCTTTTTTCGATATTGATTTCAACCGTGATGAGAATCGTGTTGCCGAAGGCATCGCACAGCGCAACGGACAGTTGTGGATCATGAAAAAAGCGAAGCAGGAATACGGTGTGGACAAACTCATCTTTTCCGTTTGGTCTGCTCCGGCTTATATGAAAAGCAACGGCAGTACCTCGCAAGGTTTTTTGAAACGCGGCAGCTACCAGGCCTTTGCCGACTATCTTTCCAATTTCTGTGATGCCTACACAGCGGCAGGTCTGCCTGTCTATGCCATCTCTCCGGCCAACGAGCCCGAGTATGCGGCAAGCTGGAACTCATGCCTCTGGCTTCCCGGTACCACTACGCTGGGACCGTTCATTGTGAATAACTTAGGTCCCAAGTTGCGACAGACCCATCCCGAAACCCGGATTATCTTTGGCGAGAATGCCCAGTGGTCTGCCATTCTGGGCTTTATCATGGGCAGTAAAAATTATGTGCGCGACATTCTGAACCTGAATCCTAAAATCACCAACTTTCCCGTCATTGCCGCCGGACACGGCTATGTGGATCCTGTGACCGGGAAAGATCCTGCCATTGAACCGTTCAGCAAAGCCGAATCGAAGGGAATTCCCGTGTGGCTGACCGAAATCAGCGATCCTACGGAAAGTTATGATGCTACCATGACCAGCGGCTTGAAATGGGCGAAGAAGTTCCATCGTTTCTTGTGTGAGGCCAATACCGGCGCTATTGTGTGGTGGGCAGGTGCTATACCGGATGGCGGAACCACCGAGGGGCTGATTAACATTGAAAAGAACCGCGTGGACTATGAAGTGACCAAGCGTTGCGAGGTGTTCGGCAACTTCTCCCGTTACATCCCTGTAGGAAGCAAGCGCATCTCGGCGCAATATGATTTCGAACAAGGCTATATGGTGTCTGGCTATAAATATGGTGACAACGGTTACACGGTTGTAGCCATCAACCCTGCGGATCATGAAGTAGTTATTTCGTTGGCTCTTGAAAGCGCTCAGGTTTCCGGTGCTTTGCAAGGCTATGTCACCGATGACACCCGTAAATGGGAGCCGGTGGAAGCTGTTCAACCTGCCGATGGTGTCTATATCTTGACATTGCCGGCCCGTAGCGTGGTTTCCTATACCGGAACTGTGTTGAGTAGTTCGTCTTTGTAACGTTGATTCTGTTTTTATTTCTACGCTGCAATAGTTTTTTGCTCCGTCATTGTATTGCGCTGATAAACAGTAATATGCGGTGACGGAATTTCCTGTATCTCCACGAAGTGCTTTTTCGTTTTTTCCTTGCAGAAGCCGGTTCGTCGGATATCGGTTTCCATGTCGGGTACGTAATCTTGATATATGTACGGCAGTATCCGTGCAAGGGGATGGGAGTTTCCATGCAAGAAGACTGCATCATTTGTTGCACCACTCGGCTGAACGTGCCTTTTCACTCAAGTGAAGTGCCGTTGCCACCTGTGTGAAACGGTTGCTTCACCAAGGTGAAGCAATAAAGTCATAAGACTGTTTTCACGGTTGCATCCTGTTGATAAAATACATCTATTGAAGTTTTGTCATTTTGTGTGTGGCGGTTGTTGTGTTGTACATTGATGAACGATACCACCGCTTACCTACCGGTTGAGAGCCTTTATGGATGTTTTTTCACAGTAATTGGTTGATAATTAGAAGAATACTGTGTAGGAAAAATTTTATATTTCACGTTCAATTCAGATGCGTTTTCCATTGTCTTGAAGAATTTTTTTTTGATATTGATAAGATTTCATTGTTTAATGCTTGAATTGTATTTGTTCCTGCTTGCTTGAATTGCCATCTTTGCAATGTTAATTTTTAATTCAAATAACTATGAAAACAAAGACATTCTTAATTTCAGCTGCTATTCTTCCATCCATGGGGCATTACCGTTGTTTGCGAAAGCAATAACGTGTTGGAAATCTATTTTTAGTTAATTTTACAGCAATATTTTTTAATTATACTCTAATACATTATTTATGAAACAAATTGCATTTACATGGTTGCTGTGCATACTTAGTATATGTGCCTATGCTCAGCAAATTACTGTTACCGGAACAGTGACGGATGCGGAGAATAATCCGTTGATTGGTGCGGCTGTTGTTGTAGTAGGAACTACGGATGGCGTGATTACCGATTTTGATGGCAAATATACCATTAAGGCCGCTTCGGTCAGTCTTTGAATTCTCTTATGTAGGTTATCGGAGCAAACTGTTAAGGTTGATGGCCGCAGTGTGATTAATGTGAAATTGTCGGAAGGTGAATTGTTGGACGAGGTGGTGGTTATCGGTTACGGTACAGTGAAGAAAAGCCATTTGACAGGTGCGGTCGCTTCTGTTTCCGGTAAAGAGTTACAGGCAAATGTTGCACGTAGTGCTTCAGCTGCTTTGCAAGGAAGAGTTGCCGGTGTTACTGTGTCGGCTGCCAACGGTCAGCCGGGGGAAGGCTTGAATATTAATGTCCGTGGTATCAGTTCATTGAGTGCCACCAGTCCGCTTTATGTGATTGATGGTGTGTATGGTGATATCAATATGGTTGATCCCGCTGACATTCAGTCTATTGAAGTGTTGAAAGATGCTTCGGCTGCTGCTATTTATGGTTCTCGTGCTGCTAATGGTGTTGTATTGGTCACTACTAAAGGCGGTCGTTTGGAAACTTCTGCCCGTGTAACAGTGGATGCCTATACAGGCGTTCAGATGGTTGCCAAATACATTGATGTAATGGATGGTAATCAGCTTCGCGATTTGGCAAAGGCTACCGGTTATAGTTCGGCAGAAGGGTTGCTGAATTGGAATGGAGGTGCTGGAACAGACTGGCAGAAAGAACTTTATAACTCGGCTATGGTGAGCAAGGTTAGCTTGAATGTATCTGGAGGAAACAAGACTTCGACCTATAATCTGTCGGGAAGCTATCTTAACCAGGATGGTATTGTGAATACTACCGGTTATGAGGCATGGAACATTCGTGCTAAGAATACTTTTTCTTTTTTCAATAATCATTTGCGTATGGGGACTACGTTGATGATGAAATTCTATAAAAAGAAGTACGAAGATGTTTCATATACCTCCGCTCTGACAGCTGTGCCTATGTGGAATGTATATGGTGAAGATGGCACTTGGGGTGTCGCTCCGGAATGGACCAGAGGAGATAATCCTGTGGGTTGGACAGAAGCCTATGATTACCAAAGACATGGGATAGACATTTTATTGAATGGCTATGCCGAAGTGGATTTGTTCTTGAAAGGATTGAAATATAAATTCAATGTAGGTATAAACAAATATACAAGACGTAATTATGCCTATAGTTCTCCTTATTATTTCAGTTCTACTTCACAAAAGAATGAAGCGGAATTGTCGGAAAGTACAGACTGGGAGAATGATTGGTTGATTGAAAATACAATCAATTATGATAATACGTTTGGCAATCATACGATTTCTGCTTTGGTGGGTTATTCTGCCCAGCGTAACAATGCGCGTGGTTTTGGTGCAGGACGTAAGGGTTTCCCGGAAGGTTTCTCTGTGATTGACGCCGGTTCGGTTTCTTCACAAAATACATCGGGTAGCGCATGGGCCAATACAATGATTTCTATGTTTGGGCGTGTGATGTATTCGTATGCCGATCGTTATATGCTGTCTGCTTCTGTTCGTCGGGACGGTTCTTCCAAATTTGCAGATGGAAACCGCTGGGGCACATTCCCGTCTGTATCTTTGGGTTGGAATGTGATGAATGAAGATTTCTTTGAAAATATCAAGGAAACCATGAATGAATTGAAAATTCGTGCCAGTTATGGTGTACTGGGTAATTTGAGCGGCATTGGCAATTATGCTACCCAGTCTGTTGTTTATAAAGGTATGAATAACATGATGGGCACAGAACTTTGGGAAGGTGCCATTACCGGTAAGGAATGGACTTCACCCATGAATGTGACTTGGGAAAAGACGAAGACCTTGAACTTGGGTTTGGATTTTGCTTTCTTGAACAATAAGTTCAGTGTCAGTGCTGATTATTTTATTCAGAAAACAGAAGATATGTTGTTGTCTATGCCGCAGTCTTTGAGTTTTGGCTTGAGTGGGAATCCTACAGTAAATGCAGGTACAGTAGAAAACAAAGGATTTGAGATTTCATTGAATCACCGTAATAATGTAGGCGATTTGTATTATCATGTAGGTGTCAATGCCACCTTTATCAAGAATGAACTGACGGAAGTAAACGGAAGTCGTGATGAATGGCAGGGATTCAATCCTCATGCCAAAGGAACGATCACTTATGCCAAGACCGGTCATTCCATAGGTTATTTCAATTTGATAAAGACGGATGGTGTATTCCAAAGCCAACAAGAAATTGATGCGTATGTGGATAAGAACGGTAATAAGATCCAGCCTAATGCACAACCGGGTGACTTGCGTTTCGTGGATTATAACGGAGATGGTAAGATTGACAATAATGACCGTCAGGATGTAGGCTCTGCTTTCCCGAAAGTTAACTTGGGTGTAAGTCTGGGTGCTGAATGGAAAGGTTTGGATTTGAATATGTTCTTTGACGGAAACTTTGGCAACAAGATTTACAATGCCCAGTATTATACTACGGTTTATAATGAATCAACGGAAACCAATATGCAGAACGCATGAACAGCTGGACTGAAAACAATCATTCTGACATTCCTCGCTGTTTGTTTGGTACTAGCGATCCTAATGGTACAAACTGGGGCTATACGGACCGTTGGTTGGAAAATGGTTCATTCTTGCGCTTGAAGACTTTGGAATTAGGTTATACGTTGCCCAAAGTATGGGTATCTAAAGCCGGTTTGCAGAATGTGCGTGTTTATACGGCTATGGAAAACCTTTTCACTATAACCGATTATAAAGGATATACTCCTGACTTGGGTATGGTAGATGCCGATGGTGCCGGTACATCAGGTGGTTCGGGTGTAATGACCCGTGGTTGTGATGACGGTCGTTATCCGATGGCACGTACTATCACCTTTGGTTTACAAGTAAATTTCTAATTAGGAATAAGTAATATTTGCAGAATATGAAAAAGAATTTTATAAAATACATAGCTGCATTGGCTGTAGCTCCAATGTTGTTGTCTTCTTGTAGTGATGACTTTCTGAATGAGATTGATCCTAATCGTCAGACTCCGACCACTTTCTGGACATCCGAGGATAATGTGATGAAAGGCTTGTCCGCAGTTTATAATCCTTTCCGCCGTATGACCAGTGGATATTATGGTGGGTTGGAAGGTATCATGCATCTTCAGATGCGCGGTGACGACCTTTACCCCACTCGCGGAGAAGAACCTTATATTTGGGAATATTTGTCGTTTGTCAACACAACGAATACAAAGGATTTGAGCTGGGGAAACATCTATGAAGGCATTCAGATGGCGAACGAATTCATATATCGTGCGGCTACGGTTGATATGGACGAAACCAAACGTGAGCAAATGATAGGTGAGGCTTATTTCTTACGTGGATTCTGGTACTTCCGTTTGCGTACTGATTATCGTGATGCGGTTATCCGTACTCTCCCGCAGGATGCAGATCCGGAAACTCATGGACTGTCTAGCGGTGATGAAGTGCTGGAACAGGCTATTTCAGACTTTAAGGAAGCCAAGTCTCGTTTGCCTAAGCTTCGTTCAAGCGATGAGAACGGTCGTGTAACTCAAGGTGCGGCTATTGCTATGTTGGGTAAAGCTTATATCTGGAAAGGGGATTATCAGGCCGCTAAGGATGAGTTTGAAATTATAATGAATGGTTATGGTTACGATTTGACTCAAAAGTATGAGGACAACTTCCGTGACGATACGGAATTTAATGCTGAATCTATTTGGGAAATCAATTATGATGCCAAAGGTAATTCGGGTGACTCTTGGGGCAATGGCACTAGTGACGACTCGTTTATGGGAAACAACCTTGCTCATTATTTTGGCCCGACACTGAAAGGTGAGAATATTGGCGGTGGTTGGTATAAGATGCAGCCTTCTCCCTATTTGATAAAAGAATTCATTTCCGAGCAGCGTCCGGAAGGATCTGATTCCAAATGGGATAAGCGTTTGTACACTACGTGCTTCTTTAAATATTCTGATTTCGGTGATGTGAAGCCGGATGAAAAATTCTATGGTGGTAAAGTGGAATTTGATGATATGTTTAAATGGACGGTACTGCCCGAAGGCGATGGCAAATATGGTATTGCCAAGCAAGGATATGCTCCTGCTTATCCGGTTATCGAGGGTGTTCAAGGGCGTTTCATGATGAAGAAGTTTGCAGCTTGGTGGGTTCCCACAGGATGTACGATGTATTCTAACGATGCCGGACGTATCAACAATTTACGTATTATGCGCTTTGCAGAAGTTTTGTTGCTCCACGCTGAGGCTTGTCTGGAAACCAATGATGAAAGCGGAGCAATGAAAGATATTAACCGGATTCGTGTACGTGCCGGGCTGCCGGAGAAAAACTTGAGTGGAAAAGATGCTATAATGACAGAACTCCAGAAACAGAAATTGCTGGAATTTGCCGGAGAGAATATACGTTGGGATGATATGGTTCGTTGGTACGGAAATGATCCTGCTAAGTTGAAAGCTATCATGCACGAACGCAAGACCGATTCTCAACATTATGAATTGCTTTACGAAGAAAATGAAAGTGGTGAAAAGGAATTGGTAGGATATAAACCGACAGACCGCATTTCGGATACACAAGGATTTGACCATTTTGAAGCTAAATTCTTGTACTTCCCGATACCTCAGGCAGAGGTGGACGCTAATTTGAATTTGGAGCAAAAGCCGGAATGGAGATGATTGTATTGAACTGATAATTAAAAAGTATGAGAGGTGTGTCAAAACGTGGATAACGCCATCGTTTAGTTCGCAGGGGCGAGGTCCGCTCGCCCGAAAACAGTTTGCTTTGTGTCTTCGGGCAGGTAAACCCTTCCCCTACAACTGACGATGGGATAGGCCCGGTTTAGTTTTGACACACTCCCATAAAAACAATGAAGCCAAATGAAAAGGAAAGGATATTATTTATGCTCTTTGTTGGTTATGATATTTGTATTTTTGTCATGTCGTGATGAAGAACAGGATTGTACCCAAGCTATGCAGGATATACAAAACCAGTTGAAGGAAAATGATTTATTGAAATCTGTTTCTCAGGAACGTGAACAATGTGTTTTGTTATTCGAGTCCAATAAGATAATTTTTCCGCAAGAGTTAATCCAAAGTGTAGATGTGGATGCGGAAAACTGGAAAACGACTTTGACATTTGCCAATGGAAGCACTTATGTTATACCTACCTTAGGTACTTCGATTGACAACTTGATATTGAGTTCTACAGTCAATCCTTCCGGTTGCAATCCATTATCGGCCAGTGTAGTTGTAAAATTACCTGTATTGGGACGCATTAAACTGATTGTACACAGCAAACCGGGAAAGCATACGCCTGACGTGGAATATACATTTAAAGATGTGGGATTAAAACAGAATATTCCGGTATTGGGACTTTATCCCAATTATAATAACCAGATCACTTTAATTTATACGGATTTGCAAGGAAATGAACGTGCTCGGTCCAATCTAAAGCTTCAGACGAAAACATTGGAAAGCAGAAGGCTGCCTAAGGAAATCAGAGTGGTAAAGGCTCAATATGACCGAATGGAGCTAGGCATGAATTTGGTAAACTCCCCCGGACAGGATGAAACAGACACTTCTATTCCTTATATGATAGATGCTGACGGAGAAATCCGTTGGATTCTTGATTGGGAGAAGTCGGATGAACATCGATATATCGGAATCGGGTGCGGATTGATCCGGATGCAGAACGGACATTATATGACCGGTGACGGAAACCATCATCGGATGGTGGAGGTGGATATGATGGGAAATACAATTCATAATTGGGATATGCTGGAAAGGGGATACACTATGCATCATGCCATATCTCAAGATAAGCAAGGCAATATATTAGCGACTGTGAGCAAGACTTCCGCTAAAATCGCCAATGGGAAAGATGTACGGATAAATGATTTTATTATTATGATGGATCCCGAAAAAGGGGAGATATTGCAAGAATGGGATTTGGTGCACATGTTGGATTCGGCTCGCTATGGAATGACCGATTATGATCTAACCTCAGACCCTTTTGCACAAAGTGCCAGTAATTGGGCGCATAATAATGGTATAGTAGAGTGGGGAGATGATTATCTGGCTACAGCTCGTTATCAAGGAATCTTTAAGTTTAATAAAGCTGGAGGTATTGAGTGGATTATATCGCCTCATGGGTATTGGAGAGATAAATACTTGAAATTATTATTGAATCCTCTTCATGCCGACGGGACTCCTATTACTGATCCTGAGGTGATAGCCGGAACGAAGAATTGTGATGATTTTGAATGGCCTTGGGGATGTCATACAGCTGTCCCATTACCTAATGGACACATTCTTTATTTCAATAATGGTTATGGGCGTAACTTCAAACTGGATTTTGCAGACAGGAAAAATATTTATACTTGCGGCATAGAATATGAAGTGGATGAAGTGAACCGTACGGTTCGCCAAGTTTGGCAGTATGGAAAAGAGCGTGGTGCCGCGTATTTTACTCCGGCCCGTTCCGGGGTGCAATATTTGGAACAAACGGGTAACAGATTAATTTGTCCGGGAATGAGCAATGTGCTTAGCAATGGCAATCGTGGTGCACGCGTGACAGAAGTAGATCCTGAAACACAGGATGTTGTGTTTGAATTGGAATTGGAAGATGCGATTTACCAGCGGGTTTACCGTATGTCTCTTTATCCTGAGAACCAATAACAACACTGTATAGAATATGATTGATTTTTGATAAAATAGTATAATTCTAGATGCTTGGATAGCATTCTTTTACTGTAAAAGATGGATTGATAACAATGAAAAGAAAATAAGATATGAACGGATATTTCAAAAAACAAATAGAAGCATTGCGCCAACGCCATGAAGCGTTGTTGCAACGTCCTAATGAAATGCAGGAAGAAACGAACGGTGTCATCCGCCGTTATGTTTATCCGGTACTGACACGCCAGCATATTCCCCTGGAATGGCGTTATGACTTCAACCCTGCCACCAACCCTTGTTGTATGGAGCGTATCGGCTTTAATGCTACCATGAACAGTGGTGCCCTGAAATGGAACGGAAAGTATCTGATGGTGGTGCGTGTGGAGGGAGCAGACCGGAAGTCGTTCTTTGCCATAGCCGAAAGCCCTAACGGGGTGGACAATTTCCACTTTTGGAAACGTCCGCTGGTATTGCCCGATGTGGATCCGGCGGAAACCAATGTGTATGATATGCGTCTTACCGCTCACCAGGATGGATGGATTTATGGTATCTTTTGCAGCGAACGCCATGATGACAAGGCACCGGCGGGAGATCTGTCGGCGGCGGTGGCAAAGGCGGGAATCGTACGCACGCGCAATCTGGTGGACTGGGAACGGTTGCCCGACTTGAAAGCGGCGAGCCAACAGCGCAATGTGGTGTTGCATCCCGAATTTGTGAATGGGAAATATGCCCTTTACACCCGTCCGCAGGATGATTTTATTAATGCCGGAAATGGGGGAGGAATAGGATGGGCGTTGATAGACGACATCACCCGGGCGGAGGTGAAGGAGGAAATGATAATAAACCACCGTTATTATCACACGATCAAAGAGGTGAAGAACGGAGAGGGACCGCACCCCATCCGCACCTCCCAAGGATGGCTGCACCTGGCGCACGGAGTACGCGGATGTGCCGCCGGACTGCGCTATGTGCTCTATCTGTATATGACCGCAGCCGATGAACCGTGGCGCGTCATAGCTGAACCAGCCGGCTATCTGCTGGCTCCGCTGGCGGGGGAAAGGGTGGGCGATGTGTCCAATGTGCTTTTCTCGAACGGATGGATAGCCGATGACGACGGTACGGTATACATCTATTATGCCTCCAGCGACACGCGGATGCACGTGGCGGTCTCTACGGTGGATCGCTTGGTGGACTACTGTCTGCACACGCCTGCCGACGGATTGCGTTCCGCAGCTTCAGTGGCGGCGGTGAACGCGTTGATAGATCGCAACGAGGCATTTCTGAACGGGTAAAATAGAAGGAATATAAAGGCATTGATTAAGATAAAGTCGTTTTTAATGCGGAATGGCTGTTTTTTAGGTGGAAAGAGAAGTGGATAATGCCATTTATTTTCTTGTCGAAAGGGAATAAATGGCTAATTTTGTAATTATAAACCCAAAATAGATATTGTATGAAAAAGATTGCTTTATGGGCTATGTGCATAGCCGTAATGGTGTTGTCGGGTTGCCGGAAGGCTCCGGAATGGAAAGCGGAACATGTGTTTGTCATCGGTTTGGACGGATGGGGCGCCTACAGTGTGGAAAAGGCGGATATGCCGAACGTGAAGGCGTTGATGGATGCCGGATGCTACACGTTGAAAAAACGCAGTGTACTTCCTTCATCCAGTGCTGTAAATTGGGCTTCCATGTTTATGGGGGCAGGTCCTGAACTGCACGGGTACACGGAGTGGGGATCAAGAACGCCCGAACTACCTTCGCGTGTGCTGAACGAGCATGGCATTTTCCCCACCGTGTTCAGCGAGTTGCGCAAGGCGGCTCCCGATGCCGAGATGGGCGTACTGTATGAATGGGATGGTATCAAGTATCTGGTAGATACGCTGGCTTTGAACCATCATGCGCAGGCACCCGACTATAACACGCATCCTACGGCTTTGTGTGACATGGCCTGTGAGTATATTACGCAGAAGAAACCGGTGTTGAGTGCTTTCTGTTTCGACAACCCTGACCACGTGGGGCACGGTGACGGACACGATACTCCGGCTTATTATGCCAAACTGAGAGAACTGGACGGCTATGTGGGCCGTATTGTGGATGCCATCAAGGAAGCGGGTATTTATGAAAACAGCATCATTATTGTCACCGCTGATCATGGGGGAATCAATAAGGGACATGGCGGAAAGACCATGGAGGAGATGGAAACGCCGTTCATTATCGCCGGAAAGAACATCAAGAAGGGGGGAGCTCTCGAAGAGAGCATGATGCAGTTTGACTGTGCGTCTACTATAGCATCTGTTTTCAATCTGGAGCAACCGCAGGTGTGGATAGGACGCCCCATGACACAGGTGTTTGAATAAAAGATGAAGCGGATACTATGAAATTGCATATCGTTGATATTCTGATTATTTGTGCTTATCTGATGGTTATTGTCGCCATCGGGTTGTTTTTGAAAAAGAAGGCGGCAAAGAATATGGATTCTTATTTTTTGGGCGGAAAGTCGTTGCCGTTTTATATGTTGGGGCTGTCGAATGCATCGGGCATGTTTGATATTACCGGCACCATGCTGATGGTGTATTGGGCTTTTGCTTATGGGTTCAAAAGTCTGTGGATTCCATGGTTGTGGCCCGTGTTCAATCAAATTTTCCTGATGGTCTATCTGTCGGTGTGGCTCCGCCGGAGCAATGTGCTGACGGGCGCCGAATGGATAAAGACCCGTTTCGGGCAGGGGCGGGGGGCTACGCTCTCGCATACTATTGTCATTGTCTTTGCTCTGCTCAGCGTGCTGGGCTTCTTGAGCTACGGGTTTATCGGAATCGGCAAGTTCATGGAGATCTTTTTTCCGTGGGAGGTAGTGTCGCAGTATGTGCCCTGGGATATTCCGGTACAATATGTGCCTCATTTTTACGGCATTTTCTTTACGGCCATTGCTACCTTCTATGTGATGCTGGGCGGTATGCTCAGCATTGTGTGGACGGATGTGGTGCAGTTCCTCATCATGACGGTGGCGGGTGTGGTCATTGCCATTATCGGGATGAACATGGTGGCTCCTGAAATGATCCGGGAATTTGTGCCTGCAGGGTGGGAGTCGCCTTTCTTCGGCTGGACGCTGGACATTGACTGGAGTGAACGGATGAGTTTGCTGACGGAACGCATGGCGGACGAGCCTTACAGCCTGATGGGTGTCTTTGTGATGATGGCGTTGCTGAAAGGGATTTTTATGAGCATGGCGGGACCTGCTCCGAACTATGACATGCAGAAGATCCTGTCGTGCAAGTCACCCAAGGAGGCGGCGCTGATGAGCGGTTCGGTATCGGTCATTCTGCTGATTCCGCGTTATCTGATGATTATGGGATTTGCGTTGCTGGCTATCTATTTCTTTAAAGTGGATGGAGGACTGGAACAGATGACGGCTGTCCACACGGATTTCGAAACAATTCTTCCTCACCTGATTACGAAGTATGTGCCGGTGGGGCTGGCGGGTTTGTTACTGGCAGGATTGCTGTCGGCATTCATGTCTACATTCGCTTCTACGGTGAATGCGGCACCGGCCTATGTGGTGAATGATATTTATCTGAAGTATATCAACCCAAGGGCTTCCGTCAGGACACAGATACGGGCGAGTTACCTCGTTTCGGTACTGGTGGTGGTTATCAGTACGGTGATGGGCTTTTTTCTGAAGGACATCAACGAGATTTTCCAGTGGATTGTGGGCGCGTTGTTCGGCGGATATATTGCCGCCAATGTGTTGAAGTGGCACTGGTGGCGGTTTAATGGTGAAGGGTATTTCTGGGGAATGACTTCGGGTGTGGTGGCTGCCATTGTGATGAAGTTCACGGTACCCGATTCGTTGGTACTTTATTTTTTCCCCGTGTTGTTCGGCATTTCGCTGGTGGGTTGTATCGTGGGTACGTACTCGGCACCTCCTACTGACGAGGAGACGCTGGTGAACTTCTATATCCGGGTACGTCCGTGGGGGTGGTGGAAACCGGTGGCGGCCAAGGCGGTAGCACGCTATCCGCAGGTGACGCGCAACCGCCATTTCAAGCGGGATATGTTCAATGTGGCGATTGGTATCGTGTGGCAGTGCTGTCTCACTATTGTGCCCATGTATCTGGTGGTGCGCGGTACGGGGGGACTCATTGCGTCGGTGTTGCTGCTGGTGGTGACCACCGTGGTGTTGAAATATACCTGGTACAGGCCGTTGTGCAGGGAAGAGAAGGAATATGATGAGTTGATGAAACGTATCGGAATGAACTGATAGACAAAAAAGGGTAAATGTGTCAAAACTAAAATGGCTACCTCGCAAAGTTACAGATCGTATTTATAACACTTAAAAAAGGGTCGTATCAAGCTCTGTATTGAGTAATGATACGGCCCTTTCTTTAGCCTTTTAGGATGTTCAAATGCCAGATTATAAGTTCATATTTTCAAAAACAGAGTTTTGACATCCTCTTTTTGTCTGTCAATATCAACCGGAAGGTTTAGCTCACTTCGGGCGGCTCCAGTATGCGGCTGGCGTACTCATGTTGTAGCGGTAGCTCGACACCTTGTTTCATCAGTATTCTTCCGGAGAACATTTTGTTGTCCAGTGGCAGCGGACGGGCATCTTTTCCGGTTTAGTTCCGTGATGCGGTATTGCTTGTCGGCTTTCAGCCTGTCCATGCGGAAACGGGGAACAATCTGATTGCAATAATGCTGAATCTTGTAGGCAAGAACACGGCATGTTTTTTCTGTGGGGTGTAGAGCATCAGTGAGAAAGCACCTCTATCATTGTAAGGCGAGATGAGACGGTATGATAAATTGCCCAGCTGTATCATCGGAGGGATTTTCTTGTAGGTAATAATGGCTTCACGTTTTCGGGAACGGGCAACGGCAGGGAGGTGTTCGGAGTAGCTATCAGAATATCTTGTTCCTATACCCGGAGCGGAAAGGAAGAGAAGAGGCATAAGTTTGCCGGAAGTAGTTTTTTCATGGGATGGTATTTTTTTGAAGAATAATGATCTGTATGTTTGGAGTTATGCAAAAATGAAAGAAGTTTTTGGCATTTTATGATAGAATATTATTCATGTGGCACTATGTGCGCATTTTATGTAATTATGAGGTGCTTTGCCGCAATAAATATCAAGGAATCTTTTTATCTTTGCGAATATTGGTAATCAGGGCTTAAGTATAAAAAAAGGTTATGGAAAAGAGAGATAAAGAGGAAATGAGCCGCAGGAAGTTTCTGAAGATAGTAGGCGTCAGTGCGGCTGCATCGGCGGCAGCCCTGTATGGTTGTGCATCCGAAGGGAAACCGGCTTCATCCGAGGCTTCTGTGTTGGGCGAAGTGCCTGTGGATAAAATGACGTATCGCGTTTCCCCCAAAGGGGAGCGTGTCTCACTTTTAGGATATGGATGTATGCGCTGGCCGTTGAAACCTGCACCGGACAGCGATGGAAATGTGATAGATCAGGATGCGGTGAATGAACTGGTGGATTATGCTATCGCTCACGGAGTGAATTATTTCGATACATCTCCTGTCTATTGCCAAGGGTTTTCTGAAAGAGCCACCGGTGCGGCCTTGAAACGTTATCCCCGCGAAAAGCTCTTGATTGCGACAAAGATGTCCAATTTCCAAAACTATACTCGTGAGAATTCCATCAAGATGTACCATCAGTCGATGAAAGAATTGCAGACGGATTATCTGGATTATTATTTGCTTCATTCCGTAGGTGGAGGGGAAGGGATCAAGACTTTCCATGACCGTTATATTGACAATGGAGTTCTTGACTTTTTACTAAAAGAGCGTGAAGAAGGCCGTATTCGTAATTTGGGATGGTCATTTCACGGATCGGTGGAAGTGTTTGATTATTTGCTGTCGCTGGATGTGAAATGGGATTTTGTGCAAATTCAGATGAACTATGTAGATTGGCGCCATGCTTCGGGTAGAAATGTTAACGCGGAATATTTGTATGGAGAGTTGGCCAAGCGTGGAATTCCGGCTGTGATTATGGAGCCGCTGTTGGGAGGACGTTTGTCTAAACTGAACGACCACCTGGTGGCGCGCTTGAAGCAGCGTCGCCCGGAGAACAGTGTGGCATCGTGGGCGTTCCGTTTTGCCGGTACGTATCCCAACGTGTTGTGTGTGCTGAGTGGAATGACTTATATGGAACATTTGCAGGATAACCTTCGGACTTATTCGCCCTTGGAACCTTTGAATGAGGAAGAAAAAGAGTTCTTGGAAGAAACAGCCCAATTGATGCTGAAGTTCCCTACGATTCCTTGCAATGACTGCAAATATTGTATGCCCTGTCCTTACGGGTTGGATATTCCGGCGATTCTGGTGCATTATAATAAATGTGTCAACGAAGGAAATGTGCCTAAAAGCAGTCAGGATGAGAATTACCGCCGTGCACGGCGTGCTTTCCTGATAGGTTATGATCGTAGTGTGCCCAAACTGCGGCAGGCAAGCCATTGTACCGGATGTAACCAGTGTAATCCGCATTGCCCTCAAAGCATTGATATTCCCAAAGAACTGCATCGTATAGACGCATATGTGGAACAGTTGAAACAAGAGACTTTATAATGGAATGGATAAACATGATAAAATAAGGAATGCTTATGTTACGTAAAATAAGACTTGCCGCCGCCCTTTTGTTCTTTACAATGATCACGTTGCTGTTTTTGGATTTTACAGGAACTGTGCATGGTTGGTTTGGTTGGATGGCGAAAATACAGTTCCTTCCTGCCGTGCTGGCATTGAATGTGGGGTGGTGATAGCCCTTGTTTTGTTGACTCTGCTTTTGGGGCGTGTCTATTGTTCGGTTATCTGTCCGTTAGGGGTGTTTCAAGATATCATTTCCTGGGTTTCGGGAAAGGTAAAGAAGAATCGTTTCCGCTACTCGCCTGCTTTGTCGTGGTTACGCTATGGGGTATTGGCAGTGTTTGTCGTCGCTTTGGTAGCAGGGGCGGTTTCATTGGCGGCGTTGATTGCTCCTTACAGTGCATACGGCCGTATCGTTTCTAACCTGCTGACACCTTTGTATCAGTGGGGGAACAATGTACTTGCCCTATGGGCGGAGCGTGTGGACAGTTATGCTTTTTATTCGGTAGATGTTTGGATGAAAGGTCTTTCTACTTTTGCAGTTGCAGTGGGTACTGTGATTGTGCTTTTTATTTTGGCATGGCGTGGAGGAAGAACTTATTGCAATACCATTTGTCCGGTGGGTACAGTATTGGGATTCTTATCTAGATATTCTTATTTTAAACCGGTTATTGATACGTCTAAATGTAATGGTTGCGGACTTTGTGCTCGTAATTGCAAGTCTTCCTGCATTAATCCCAAAGCACATGAGATTGATTATTCCCGTTGTGTTGCTTGTATGGATTGTCTAGGCAAGTGCCGCCAAGGGGCAATAAAATATGTATCGGGGCAGATGCTTCTGAAGAAACAGGCTCCGGCAAGTGAAGGAATTGGCAAACAGGTTTCTCAGGCGTCTTTAAACAAAGAAAAGGTAGATACTGCACGGCGTGGGTTCTTTACGGTTTCGGCTTTGATTGCTGCAAGTGTTGCCGTAAAAGCTCAGGAAAAGAAAGTGGATGGCGGTCTGGCTCCTCTTATAGATAAGAAAGTTCCCAAGCGTGCCACTCCTATTGTTCCTGCGGGAGCATTGAGTTTCCGTCATTTTGCGCAGCACTGTACGGCTTGTCAGCTTTGTGTGTCGGTGTGCCCTAATCAGGTATTGCGTCCGTCCGGTGATTTGAAACATCTGATGCAGCCCGAGATGTCTTACGAACGTGGATATTGTCGTCCTGAGTGTGCGAAATGTGCAGAAGTATGTCCTACTGATGCTATTCACTTGGCTGATCTGACAGAGAAGTCATCTGTACAGATTGGTCATGCTGTGTGGGTTGCTCAGAATTGTATAGTGAACACAGATGGGGTAAGTTGTGGAAATTGTGCCCGTCATTGTCCTACGGGGGCTATCTTGATGGTTCCTAAAGATGCCGATGATGAAAAATCACTTAAGATACCGGTTGTGAATACAGAACGTTGCATCGGTTGTGGCGCTTGTGAAAATCTTTGTCCGAGCCGCCCGTTTAGTGCTATTTATGTAGAAGGTCATGAGATGCATCGTATTATCTGAATGAAATAGAAAGGAAGATGGATGAATTAATCAGATTGTTGCATGAAGGCGGCTATTCCTGTGTTATCAGAAAGGAAGAGATCCGTACTTTTACCCAACGCGGGGTAGCCGATTTATATGATTTGCTGAATCAGCATCCGGTCTTTTTGCATGGAGCGCAGGTTGCTGACAAGGTGGTAGGAAAAGCAGCTGCCGCATTGATGGTGCTGGGGGGTGTCCGGGAGGTTTATACGGATATCATCAGTGAGCCTGCATTGGCTGTATTGCACAAGGCGAATATTAGGGTGGAGTGTGTTCAAATAGTTTCTCGTATTTGGAACAGAAACCGGACAGGCTGGTGTCCTTTGGAAACTCTTTGCTATGAGTTGGAATCGCCTGAGGCTATGTATCCGGTGATTCAGAATTTTGTGGAAAGGATGAGGGGCTTCGGAAGCTAACTTTGTGGTTCTTGTCTTGTTTCAAATGTGCTGATGATGCTGTACGTTCGGAGAGTAAACGTTTTGCATATAATCTTAACTAATGTTGTCTGTCAGATGGTTTTCTTCGAAACTTAATGAAATTTTGCTAGGAATTCTTAAATCTTCATTATCTTTGAAGCATAAAACAATAAGATTATGAGTGACCAGATAAAACAAATAGCTGAGCGTCTCCAGGGATTAAGGGACGTTCTGGAACTGACTCCTGATGAAGTGGCTAAAAGTTGCCAGCTTTCAGTGGAAGAGTATTTGGGTATGGAAAGCGGGGAGAAAGATATTTCTGTCAGTGCTTTACAGAAAATAGCCCGTAAATACGGTATTGCATTGGATGTATTAATGTTTGGTGAAGAACCTAAGATGAGTTCTTATTTTCTGACCCGTTGTGGTTCAGGAGTGTCGGTAGAACGGACCAAGGCGTATAAATATCAGTCATTGGCTTCCGGTTTTCGCGGGCGTAAGGCTGATCCTTTTATTGTGACTGTAGAACCGAAACCGGAAAATACTCCGATTCATTTTAACTCACATGAGGGACAAGAATTCAATTTGGTTATTGAAGGAAGAATGTTACTTAATATAAATGGAAAAGAATTGATCTTGAATCCAGGTGACAGTCTTTATTTTGATTCTTCTATTCCACATGGTATGATGGCATTGGATGATAAGACTGTGAAATTCTTGGCAGTAATATTATAATAAATTGAGATTAAAAAGACTGCGTTGTCATTGACCGCAACTATTTCTAATTTTTGGTTCTCAATTTTTAATTGAATAAGATTATGGTAGAAAAATTCTTAGAACAGACCACATTTACCTCACAAGAGGACTTTATAAAGAATTTAAAGATTAAAATCCCTGAAAATTTTAATTTTGGTTATGATATAGTAGATGCCTGGGCTGCCGAAGAACCCGATAAGAAAGCATTGTTATGGACTAATGATAAAGGGGAGCATATACAATATACTTATGCAGACTTGAAAAAGTATACGGATATGACTGCTTCTTATTTTCAGAGCCTTGGTATTGGTCATGGTGATATGGTGATGCTTATTTTAAAGCGTCGTTATGAGTTCTGGTACTCTATTATTGCCTTGCATAAGTTAGGAGCTGTGGTTATTCCTGCAACTCATCTGTTGACAAAAAAGGATATCGTGTATCGTTGTAATGCTGCTGATATCAAGATGATTGTAGCTGCAGGAGAAGATGTGATAACAAAGCATATTATAGATGCCATGCCCGATTGTCCTTCAGTAAGAAAACTGGTCAGTGTAGGACCGGATATTCCGGAGGGTTTTGAAGATTTTCATAAAGGTATTGAAAAAGCTGCTCCTTTTGTCAAACCGGAACATCCCAATACGAATGAAGATACTTCATTAATGTATTTCACTTCGGGCACTACAGGCGAACCTAAGATGGTGGCACATGATTTTACATATCCTTTGGGACATATTGTAACTGCCAGTTTCTGGCATAATTTGCATCGTGACAGTCTTCATCTTACCATTGCCGATACAGGTTGGGGGAAAGCTGTCTGGGGAAAACTTTATGGACAGATGATAGCAGGAGCCAATATTTTTGTGTATGATCATGAGAAATTTACACCGGCAGATATTCTTGGAAAGATTCAGGATTATCATATCACTTCTTTATGTGCTCCTCCCACTATTTATCGTTTTTTAATTAAGGAGGACATTAGTAAATATGATCTTTCTTCTTTGGAATACTGTACTACGGCGGGAGAGGCTTTGAACTATTCTGTATATGAAACGTTCAAGAAAATCACAGGTATTCGTCTGATGGAAGGTTTTGGACAAACGGAAACTACGTTGACTTTAGGTACTTTTCCCTGGATGGAGCCTAAACTTGGAAGTATGGGGGTACCTAATCCTCAATATGATATAGATTTGTTGACTCACGACGGGCGTTCTGCTGAAGATGGAGAACAAGGTCAGATTGTTATTCGTACAGATAGGGGTAAACCATTGGGATTGTTCAAAGAATATTATCGTGCTTCGGAATTAACGGAAGATGCTTGGCATGATGGTATTTATTATACAGGTGATGTGGCTTGGCGTGATGAGGATGGTTATTTTTGGTTTGTAGGCCGTGCTGATGATGTGATCAAGAGTTCGGGTTATCGTATAGGCCCGTTCGAGGTGGAAAGTGCTTTGATGACTCATCCGGCTGTTGTGGAATGTGCGATTACCGGTGTGCCTGATGAAATCCGTGGTCAGGTGGTAAAGGCGACGATTGTCCTTTCTAAAACTTTTAAGGGTAAGGAAGGACCTGAGTTGGTAAAGGAGTTGCAAGATCATGTGAAGCGTGTGACTGCTCCGTACAAGTACCCACGTGTCATAGAGTTTGTAGAAGAACTTCCAAAGACCATCAGTGGAAAGATTCGTCGCGTGGAAATCCGTGAAAAGGATAAATAATCAGTTGTGGACTGATCGGAGTTTTATTGGTAAAATAATTAAAAATGAAAAAGGTTTTACTTCTTGTGTTTTTAAGTCTGACTTGGCTATCAGTAAGTGCGCAAGCTTTGGTTCCTATTACATGGACAGCCTATGGTCTGACTTTTGAGGCTCCAAAAGGGATTTTGGTGGAGGAGGATACAGAGGAGACTTTTCTTCTGAACAATTCCAAGTTTTATATCACCATTCAGTCTTTGGATTCGGATGGTATGACAAAAAGTGACTTGAAAAGTGTATTAAAAGACTATGCCAATGATGACGGGGTGAAAGACCAGTCGGCAGTGCAGGAGTTTGAGTTACCACAGTTTTTCGGTACTTATTTAAGAGGGAGCTGCGAAACAGATCATTGCCTTTATGCTTGTTTGATGACTAAGACGGCAGGTAGTGGATTTTATATATCTATTATCTATAGCAAGGAAAATGAAAATATTGCCGAAAAAATACTGAAAAGTTTTATAATGGAGGAATAAACAAAAGAGCGTTAATGCTTGTTTCTTAGATAAGAGAGCGTTCAAAATTTACCAGAAAATTACTAGATTATTAATAGCAAATGAAAGGGCTGTCTTCGTGAGAAGGTAGTCCTTCTTTTTTGTGTAGTTATGAATGTTAAAGGACTCTATGATCCATGTGTAATATGCTTTGCCGGCATCAGAAAATCAAATGATTTTGGGCATAATAAGGGACACTCATAGAATATAAGTTAGCCAACTAATTCGCAATACTTTAAGTATGAATTAGCTGGCTAACTTATATTCTATGAATGTCCTAGGTTAAGACATTAACGTCCGGTCCACCATAAAGGAGTGATGATATTATCTGAGCCTCCTAACAACTCTACAGCTTGTTTATAGCCTTCGGGATCTGCATTCTCCAGACTGGAAGGATATCGCATACGTTGTGGATAAAATTCCCACTTCTGTCCGTCTTTCCAAGAATTAGGATTCCAAGCATTAACCATGTCTGAACCAGTCATTGAACTTTCGTTTGCAGGAATCTCAAAGAATGGTAATCCCAAACGGCGGAAATCCGACCACATTTCCAATACCAAATACGGAGTTTGTGCAATGAATTTTTGAGTGATAATTTTAGTCAAGTGGTCATTCAATGCTTTTCCATATAAAGTTTTAGAAGCTGTAGGATATTCATAAGTAACAGTTTTCTGTTCTTTGCTGTATCCATCCACATAAGTCATTTGTTCAGCAGTCGGTTCAGTGGTATGATCAAATTTGACTGAAGTACCTACACGATTATAGTTGGTGGAATTCAGATAATCATTCACATATTCGCTAACACCAAAGTTGTACCTTGCAAATTTACACACCTCATTTTTATGTAATTTAATATATCCCACTTTTAGCAGGATATTACTTTACAGTTGTTAACTCTTTTAAAGTGTCTGTATCTTCACTCCGATTGCTAAAAATTGTTTTCCTGTTTTCCATCCGATAGCTGTTTCTTGACAGTTGTATAATCTCACAACAGTAGAGCAGTCTGTCAAGCAATGCCGCTGCGACAGCTTCCTCTCCCGGTATTGCCAGCCACTCTGTAAGGGAGTAGTTGGCTGTAACGATAAGCGATGTCTTTTCCTGAAACTCATTCACCAGTTTGAACAGCAACATGATATCTTCTCTTTTCAAGGGAAAGAGTGTGGCATTGTCAATGGCCAGCAGCTGTGCCTTCATGATCCGTTTGTAGGTTTTCATCGCATGCCTGGAAACATCCCTTGTCTTCAGACAGGTCAGAAGGTCCTCCAGCGTAACCATATATGCCCTGTATCCGGCTTTCACCGCCTCATGGACAAGTCCGGCGGCAATATAGGTCTTTCCTGTTCCGGAACCGCCTGCCAGAAGCAGGTTGTATGCCTGTCCCACCCATACCAGCTCGCGCAGTTCGCGCAGCTTTCTGGAGTCGATTCCTTCCGTCCGGGTAAAGTCGTAACGGTCCAGATCATGCCTTGCAGGAAGCCCGGCCGCTTTCAAACGACACAAATATTTCCGGTTCTCCCTGGTCCGGACCTCCTCCCTGAGGCAGGCGAGTAGAAACTCCGGATAGGTCAGCTGCTTTTCCTGGGCCTGATGCAGCAGTTCCTCCAGATGTTCGGTCAGATTGCCCAGCTTGAGCATACGTGCACATTCCATGAGTTCCTTCTTATGTCTTGTCATAATCCCTGAGTATTTCGTTATAAGACTGTATCAATCCGCCTTGTCGGGGCAGGTGATCCTCCAGTCCGTATATTTCTGTTCCATTTTCCTTTCCCCTGCACACATATTCACACAGGCTTTTAACCGAGTCCCCGTTATAGATGCCTTTGTCCAGACATATCCGTATGGCCTCTATCAGTGTATTCTTGTCATATCCGGGAATTATGCGCAGGATCACCTCCAGATTATCCCTGTAATAACGTTCCTTCCTCCTTTTCAGATTATCCATCCACATGGCCACCTCCCTGTTGCCCGACACATGGACAAGGATGCGTTCGGCTATCTTCACTCCGGCGTTTCTCGGTTTTCTGTGGGAGTCGTCATAAACGGTCCTTCCCTTTCTGGTACAGAGCGCATGCCGGCAGATGAGTTTCCCCGTATCCTTGTTGTACAGCTCCACATTCCCTTCCGTTTCCTGCAGCCAGACGGTTGTCTGCCCGCTCCGGTAAGTTCCGCATGGCAGGCTGTAATAATTCCCCCTGTACTGCACTGTATTGTCCTTGCGTACATGGTATTCCCTCATCTCCTCCTGCGGTGGTTGTGGCGTCCCATGATAGGGCATGAGAAAGCCTTTCTCCACGGCAAACTCTTCCCGGGGAACAAGACGGGTGGTCCCGTGCACCTTCCCGTTCCCCGTCCTTTCAAGCCATTCGAGGGCCTCCCTGTTCAGACTGTCAATATCACGGAACACACGTGCCACCAGAAAGTTCTCCTTCACATATTTCACTACGTTCTCGACCTTGCCTTTGGACTCGGGATCGGCCTTATGGCAGAACACCGGCTGGAAATGCTGCTCCCTGACAAACGTCTGGAACTTCCTTGTCAGCATCAGGTCCCCCAGGTTCTCCCGGGAGATCAGCACCCTGTCCTGGTCATAAAGGATCTTTTCCGGTTTCCCTCCGAAATACTCAAAAGCACACTCATGTGCATAGATGGCGAGTTCCGTGTCGAAAGGGCGGCGGGCGAAAAAGGTGAACTTGTAACGTGAACGTGCCAGGACGATCGCAAAAAAATAGACTTTCGTGCTTCTGCCGTTTCCCGCTGACATCCATTTCTCCCCGAAATCCGCCTGCGCATACTCCCCGTAGGGGGTGTCCGGCAGTTTCTCATAGTCCCTGCGTATCCTGGCCTCCGACTTCTTTCCGATGCCATATTTGCAGCGCACCTTTTCTACAAAATTGAATACGGTCTTGTCGCACACTTCCGGGAAATCCGGATAGCATTCCTTAAGCCAGTCATGTATCCTTGCGGCCGATATATACGGATATTCCTCCAGAGTTCCCCGCACATACTCCTCGTATCCTGCCAGTTTCAGCGTGTATTTGCGATGCGAATTCCGCCTCCTTACAAAATCTTCCCGGGACATCTGCAGATATCTCCGCACGGTGCTTCTGTCCACTCCCAGGTGCTTCCCGATCTGTGTCTTGTTTAATCCTTTTGACTGAAGCTCTCTAACCTTGTACCACATATACTGTTTCTCTTTAAAAAATCGGCTCGTTGTTATCATAATGATGTCTGTCTTTTTGAGCCGGCAAAGATAGGCATCCCCGGAAAAGTGCTGTATTCACATTTTCCATTTTCCTGCTGGTAAAGTTACAAATTACATACATGGATAAGAATTCCCCGCATTGGGCGGGATATACGGAACGGCCGTACTTGAAAAAACATTCATTCCGGATAAAAGTGAGAACAAGGTTATTTTTTATCGGGTGTGAACTGTAGCGGGGACGGGTACTATTCTTCAGACTGCCATTCCCGGAACTGTCGTACCTTTTTTACCAAAGACAATGCCGCCCTCCTTGAGAAATGTACGGGGGAAAACGTTTGGCAGGGAGGTGAACGGTATTCTGCAATTTACTTAAAAAGTATATATGTATAATAATAGAAAAAAGTAAATCATTGCCTGAAGTTTTATATGCAAGTTACTTGTTTCTATAAAAAATCCCCACTTTCCCTTGAAAGGAAAATGGGGACACGGTAATAATAAAGGAGAGCCGTCCGTTATATTTCTTTTGCATATCCTGTCCGTATGAGATCGGATAGGAATTTCTCCGGAGTATCGGTGGCAATCCTCACCCCGGCCTGCACCACATAACGTTCGGCAAAATTGTGCATATACTGTTCGTCGGTACAGTCGGAATCCATCCAACTGCCCACACGGAGTTCATGCACAAACTCTTCGGCGTTGCCGGCAACGATACGCTCGTCACCAGGCAACATATATGTCTTCTTGTTCATATTATTCATACGGCTAATTTTTTTGTTCTTAATTTATAATACAACTTTTGTTTCTCTCCCAGGAAAGGAAAATCTTCCAGTCTGATTCCTGCAGGCAGAGAACCCACGGATGCAAAGGTAATCATTCTGTCGAGAAAACACACCCAATTTTCTATTTTTGTAAAACTGATGGTTCCCGAATGCTGGCGGAACTCTACCGTCCTGTGGCGTGAATAGGCTTGAAGGTTCACTTTCATATACCTGCTGGGGAACAGCCCCTGAAGTTCCCTGATGTTTCGTGCCGAGCGTATCCGCTCATCGGGAAACTGGATGAGGGAGCCACAGTAAGTGTTGCTGCCGCCCCTGCGCGAGGCTGGCATGAACTTGTCTATTTCCGCTTCGGCATGCTTGTAGGAAAGCAGCAGGTTCCGCCATGTAGTGATGTTGAAGTCCTCCGCATTCATGTGCACATGCAATCCGCAGCTTCCATTAATCTTGACATTACAGGAGTCCAGCACCCAGCAGACCCTCTCCAGTTTCTCCAGTCCGTCCTCTCCCTCCAGTATGGGGCTTACGAGTTCGAATGTGTCATTCCCGTTCAGACTGCTGTCCGTTACCAGTTTCCAGTGCGGACGGAGGTCATGGTTGTATCTTTCCGAGGCCACCTCGATTCCCGCTTCCGTCAGCTCGCGTACGAGCCGCTGGCATGTGCAGTTATAGGCTTCTATCTCGACACCGAATTTCCTTCTGAAAGAATAATCAAGTTCGGGTGTGGTGGTAGGAGTCCCTGCGGATACGATCAGCCCCTCGTCCCTCATTCTCTTGTAGACATTCCATACAAACCCACGGTTTCCACGGGTTACAAGATCGGCAATTTCACGGTGGGTGAGTCCGAGCAGCAGAAGTTTTCTGATTTTCGAGGTCTTTGTACCGTCCTCGGCTAAAATGGTTCTAATTTGTTCATTCATAACATGTTATCTCCTTTATTATTACATATCAAAGGTAATGATTTTTCTTCGAATATCCAAGTTTTATCATGCTATTTATCAGCGTGTTAGCTTTGTTTTGCTTCTGCTAAAAGTTGTATCCGGTATTTCCATGAGCCGTTTTTCCTTCTTTCATGGGGATTTTTCCACATGCCCGTCATTTCCTCCATACGTTTTCCCCTTTTCTGCATGTCATTTCTTTTCATGGGATGGACCTTCCCTAAAAACGCCTTGTTCCGGACATGCCTCTTGCCCTTCCTTACCGAGGGGGCTAAGGGGTTCATCCCCTTAGTGAATTCCTGATAAGGAAGAGCAAGAGGAGTTCCCGCACACGTGAACATGAATCGACGCATAGCGTTGATTATTAGTATATTATATATATCTTCTGTAAACATTGGTGTTACACTTCGTTAACAAAAATCTGCCAAAATATTGATTTATAGCGTCTCCCGTCGTTAACTTCGCGTTGTTTTTTTTGTAACTGTTCTACTATTTTACTAATTTTCAGAATATTATAATATATTACCTCCGAAAAGTAGGTGTCACACTTGAATCCGGAATGCATTTGAATTACCTTTGTTTCAGAATTAAAAAATGTAACGGAAATGAGTACAGGTAAGGAAATATCAACCAAAGTGGTCAGGGTTTCCCCAAGTGTGAAGAAAAGACTGGAAATCTTTCAGGGAGGCGACACTCCAAATGTTGTCATTGACAGAATGCTCACTTTTTTTGAAGTGACCGGGTACAATCCACGCTATGCCTCAAGGAATCCGACGGCTTTGGTGGAAAAGAGAGTTGAGGATCTTGTCAGAATAGTAAAGTCCCAGGAACGTGACATTTTCAAGCCCATTCTTGAAAAACTGGCCGGCATGGGAGGCGGCCTCCATGAATCCCCGGACTATGCAAGGCTGATGAATGAGATGCACGATCTGCAGGAAAGGAACAGGAAGCTCCAGCAACAGCTGGCGGAGTACGGGGAGGGCTCCCCGGCGGATGTGGAAAAAGAACGGGAGAAGCTCCGCAGGCTGGCAGAACTGATAAAATTCCAGCTCAATCCGGACAAGTTCCCGAAGGTGAAATTCTGTGATGACGTCAAGATTCCCGTCAGCACCCTGCAGCTGCTCATCAAGAAGATCAACGAGGAATATGTATTGTAAAGTCCACCGGCCTGTAAATACTCCGGGCGTGTCGGACAACAAGGGAAAATGCGTGCAGCTGGTGGAATATCTCAGCAAGGAGCTGAAGGAGGAGCGTACTTATTATGATAATTTTTTCTCACAGAAAGAGGATTATGTGACCCCTCTGACCGTCATGTATCATATGGACAACAACCACAGGACACTGAAAAGGAACGACGACAAGTTCTATATGCTCACCATCAATCCCAGCGGTGAGGAGCAGCAGCACCTCATTGAAAAAGTGACTGGGAAAAAGACCGGCGAATTCCCGGAGCTCTCCCCGGAGCAACAGAAAGAAGTCCTGGCTGAAATGAAACGGCTCACCCGTGAGTGCATGGATGAATATGCCCGTAATTTTTACCGGGAGAAAATCAGATCCGGTGACGATCTGGTATGGTATGGGCGTGTGGAAACAGAACGCCACTATAAAGGCGATGATCCCGAGGTGGAAGCCGGCAAGGCAAAAGCCGGTGAAAGAAAGCCGGGACTGCAGCTGCATGTGCATATTATCGTCTCCCGCATGGACAGATCCCAGACCGTGTCCCTTTCCCCGCTGTCCAAGAGCAGGGGAAACCGGCAGGTTCTTGACGGCAGGGATGTGGTGGTCGGCTTTGACCGTTCCCAGTGGTCCGCCCGGTGCGCCTCCAGGTTCAACCAGCGGTATGGCTACTTCCCTTACTGCCGGTCCAAGGATGAGGGCCTGAAGGAATATTCCGGGGAATGGAAGGCAAGGAACGAGCTGCGGAACGAGACTGTATCGAGAATCAAGCGTGAGATCCTGCACGGGGAATTCAGGGAGGAAAGGCGGCTGTACATGAATGTCTGCCGTCTGTACCGGTTCGTAGTAAATCCCAGGAAGGCCATTATCCAGGAACTGGAAAGGCTGGGAACCGATCTTCTGACCGGAAGGGAGAGATGACTGTCGGTTGTATCGTAAAAACATTTATAATTTACGATATGTGCAAAGGCGAACAGATAGGAATTTTTGCAAAAAGTGAGGAGTTTCGCAGAATAGTACACAAAGAAATGAGTAAGGTAGCCCAATAGTTCTTCTGAAGCAATATTCTTAATAGAATCTCCATTTATCTCACTTCCCCGGCAGTGTCACCAGGAAATGCGGGTTCAAGGTATGCTGAGCAACGGTGATAGAAAAAATCAGTCGGGTAACAAGCAGAAGTCGGAACAATACTCCATCTGTCAAGTTGCTCCGACTTCTGTATAAGCTATTCATTAACCGTAGGCCATCCCGGGTTTTGGGTTAGATTTTTGTTCAGCAAAAGTTGTTCGGTAGGTACACAATACAAGTAGTATTTGTCAATCCATCCCTTCCCTTCCACTTTTGGACTGGGTTGAACGTAGATGTAACCTTCCCGGAGTGTTTCATCTTTCAAGCCTGTTTTGGTATTCAGGATACCATTGGTGTTGGCCGTATAGAGAGGATCGTCCATACTCCACCACATGCCTTTTTCCTGACGGTTGATGAAATAAGGTGCTTTGGCCCACCGACGTACATCATAGAAACCAAAACCTTCCCCCATCAATTCCACTATGCGCTCACGGCGGATTTCCCACAAAAGTGGTTCTACTTCATAGTCAGGCATTTCACCGGACCAGTGAGGGTTGTTGCCCTTATCACGGTTCGGGTCGAACGAGGCGTCAATCTTGGCCACTTCCATGTCGGCTACACCGGCACGTTTACGAAGGCGATTGATAGAGATGTCGGCTGCAGCTTGGTCAAACTGCCCGAGTTCGCAAGCAGCCTCGGCATAGTTCAGAATTGCTTCTTCTACCTTAAAGATAGGCTTGTCAGAATCGCACATGGCTGAATTGTTGTTGCTCAATTCCCAGCCATTGTAGTTTTTCCACAGATAATAGCCCGATGCAGTACTGCAAGGTCCGTTGTCCCCCCTAAGGTTAGGCATTTTCTTGATCAGATTACCTGCATTCCAGTTGCTGATGGGCAAACGTTTCATCTGCCCGGCCTTGCCTGGGTTAGCTACCGTCACATCTGCCCCCATGATATCGATGAACTTGCGGTATTTAGGGTCACGGGTATCATATCCCCAGCTGCAGTTAGGGTTTTCAGCCGGTTTATCGGTACCTCCCTGAATGACAGAGTAAGGAGGAGTCACCGTATGATACATACGCGGGTCTCGGTCGGTAAAGATGTCGTAGATGTCCTTGCTGGCTCCCTTGTACTGTGTATTCTGTGCATTGGTTATGGGAAGTCCGTTTTTGGTCAGATACATATCAGCCATATCTTGTGACAGCTGATAGACTGCCTGGTCATTCCGTTCGCGGAAATTGAACATGGAGGTCAGGAAGTCGGTCTTGTACTCTCTGTACAGAATCACGCCCGGCACATTGGCCAGACTGGGCGATGTCCACAGTTCGCCATAGCCGGCAGCCGGCTGACCGTCTGTACCGGTATAGAGTTCCGGATATTTGTTTATCAGTTCTTTCGATACCCGTACGCATTCCGTGAGGTATTTGTCTGCATCATTCAGACCGTGATATTTCCGCCAGGTACCTTCACGCAAGGTAAAGCGCGACAGGGCCATTTGAACACAAGCCTGATTGATGGCGTTTCTGCCGTCTTGTTCTTCAAAATTACCGATGTGCTCTTCCGCCCATTTCAAACGGGTCAGGATGTTGTTGGCCACTTCATCACGCGGAGTACGCGGACCGTAAGGCTCATCGGTGTCGGGGTTGAGCACCTTATCAATCCAAGGCACATCACCGAAGCGGTTGATCAACTCCATATACCAGAAAGCGTGGAAGAAATATCCTACCGCTTGCCAGTGCTCTTTCTCGGCAGTAGGCATGGAAGAGGTTTCCAGTCCCTTCAGCATGATGTTGATGTGATAGATCCATCCGAAATCCCAGCCGTTGCCCGAAGAGGACGGAGCTACCGTCTGGAAGGCATAGGCATTATATCCTCCCGGTGTACGGTTGGAGAAATAACCGGCATTCCGATCACCATTATATACCGACGCATAGCCGTGGTCATTGGGCGAGGTGGCAATGGTGGTATTGTAGAGGATGGCATAGCATGGCCACATATAAGCCTGAGTGGACTTATAGGATTCGAAAGCTGTCACTTCACTGATGGTGGTAGTTGGAGCTTTATCGAGAAAGCTGTCATTACATCCCGCAAAGCCTATGGCCAATGCGGCAATGGCTGTATATTTTGCAATCTTTTTCATGGTTCAATCGTAGGTTTTAGAGTGTAACATTAAGACCGAATGAGAGAGTACGGTAGAACGGGTATCCCCAGCTCAATCTCTCGGGGTCGTAGCCTTTAGGCAGTGAACTGATGGTGGCCAAATTTTCTGCGCTGACAAATACCTTCAGTGCACTGAGGCTGACTTTGCTGATCAGTGCCTTGGGGAAGGTATAGGCCAGGGTGATGTTCTTCAGACGCATGTAGGCACCGTTCTGCAGATACTTGGTGGACGCACGCTGGTTGGAACCATGGTTCTGCATATTGCTGTAGAGACGATACAGAGACGCATCGGGGTTCTTGGCTACCCAATATTCGCGGTCGTTTTCGGTGTACTGTCCGTCGCAGCTGCCCATCGGTTCCCAATAGTCGGTCTGGTTGTAGAACACCGGATAATAGGCTTTTGCACTGCCGCCGAAAGGGAAGAGTGACATGCCTCCGATCCATACATCACGCTTGGCAGTACCTTGCAGGATGGCGCTCAAAGAAAATCCCTTATAGCTTACTCCTAAATTGACTCCGAAGTTATAGCGCGGAGTGCTGTTTCCGATTACCTTCTGGTCTCCGGGACTATCTACCGTATTCAAGCCACTATTGATTTCGTTAGTACCCCGGTCATCGTTCAGATTCACAAATTTCTCGTCACCCGGACGCGGATTATATCCGTCAAGCGAAGCAACCCCGTCTTTCAGCTGCCAGGTACCGGGACCGTCAAAATCATCAATGGTATAGAACCCGTCGCTTACATAACCCCAAATTTCACCTAACGTCTTTCCTTCGTAGTAATTCTGAGACAAGAGTTTGTCTTCATTGTTGCTGTATTTGGTAATCTTTGACTTATAATCATAGAGGTTGAAGCCTACGTTATACTTCCAGTCGCCAATCTGGTCACGCCAGTTTACGGCAATTTCCCAACCGCGTGTACGCATGTCAGCTGCATTCCGCATCGGAGCAGAAGTACCTACTACGGCAGGAAGCTGGATACCGGCTATCAGCATATCACGGGTAGTACGCTGGTACCAGTCGAAAGTCACCTGCAGGCGGCTGTTGAACATGGAAGCATCAAAACCGATATCCAAGGTTTCTACGGTTTCCCATGTGAAGGAATTGGATACCAGACCGGGAGTACTGATGTAAGTAATGAATTCACCGTCTTTCAGCCAGTAGTTGCTGTTACCCACCGGCTGCATGGTAGAATAATAGCCGTAGTTACCAATATTCTGGTTACCGATCTGTCCCCAGGATGCACGCAGTTTCAGGTCGCTTACATAATCCAATGCCTTTTCCATCCAGGATTCCCGGGCAATGTTCCAACCTACAGAGAAGGACGGGAAGAAACCAAAGCGGTCATCCTTGGGAAACTTGGAAGAACCATCATAACGACCGTTGGCCTCGAACAGGTAGCGGTCTTTGTAATTATAATTGATACGATAGAATGCCCCCCGGATAGCGTAGTCGCTGTATGAGTTCTGAGGAATGATTTTTCCTGTGGCACTGGTGAATGACGGAGCCGAAGGAGCAATCATATCGTGCGTCTGTACGGAAATCCATGAATTCTGCTTACGTTCCTGGTTGAAACCGGCCATTACCTTGAACATATGGTCTTCCTTGATTGAGAAGTTATACGTACCATACAGGTTCAGGGCATTATAGTCTTCATGGTCTTCGCTCTTGAACAGGTAGTCTGAAGTAACTGAATTATTGGAACCCAGCTGCTCAGTAGTATATTCCCACTTTTTGGCATAGTATGACTTCTGCCAGTTTTTGCGGTCGTAGGTATATTCACCCACCAGCTCCAGTCCCTTGATGGGACGCATAATGGTGCGCAGGTAGATACGCGTGTTATCGGTGTCTGTCAGATACGGGTTGTTATAGCGGATCTGGTTTTCAGGAGTAATCAGAGGCAAGTCTTTGCCTACCGATGTATTGACCGAACCGGGCATCATACCTGAAGGATAGAACGAGATGTGGTTCATACAGTAGATACCGTCACCGGAACCCATCGGTTCTGAGCGGTCTGCCACGGTATAACGGAAGTCTGCCTCCTGTGTCAGCCAGTCGGTGATGTCTGCACTGATGAAAGAAGAGATGTTTTTACGCATGTAGGTATCCTTCGATTCAATCAGCGGCCCGTCTTCTTTGGTGAGACCGGCACTCAGACGGTAGCGCAGTTTTTCAGTACCTCCGTTGGCAGTCAGATTATGCGTCTGCATGAAGCTGGTTTCCTGAAAGGCCTTGTACACATCCTTGTCGTTCAGGTAATAGGGAGCACCGTCTTCACCGATATAGATACCGTCACCCACGGTAGGATAAGCAGCAGGATTTTCCTTATATCCGGCCAGGTATTCGCGCCACTTACTCACGGATCCGTTTCCGGCATAGTAAGTTTCAGAGAAACCGGCAGCCTGGTAAGCTCTCAGGTATTCGTCAAGGGAAGCTTGTTTGGGACTGTTGATAGAAGTCTGGAAGCCAAAATTGGCGTTGTAGTTCAAGTTGAATTTTTCGCCTTTCTTGGCTTTTTTGGTGGTAATCAGGATAACACCGGCAGCAGCACGTGCACCATAGATGGCGGACGATGCCGCATCCTTCAGTACGGTGACGCTTTCAATATCTTCCGGATTCAACAAGTCTATATCACCTTCAACGTTGTCGATCAGCACCAGCGGATTCATACCGTTGATGGATACTGTACCACGTATGTTGAAGCTTTTTGCTTCACCCGGTGATGCACCACCACTTACCATCAGACCGGGCATAGAACCCTGCAGGGCATTCTTGACATTGGTTACAGGACGTTCGCCCAGCACATCATCCATCTTGACCTGCGAAACCGAACCTGTCAGGTTGGCTTTTTTCTGCGAGCCGAAGCCTACCACTACGACTTCTTCCAACGTCTGGGAGTCTTCTTTCAATGTGATGTTAAGCGGAGTTCCCTGCCATACGACTTCCTGGCTCACATAGCCGATGTAAGAAATCTGGATAACATCACCTCTCTTTACATTGTCAAGGGTGAAATCACCGTCAAGACCTGTAATGGTACCATTGGTACTTCCCTTTACAACAACGGACGCACCGATGACAGTTTCTCCCTGATTGTCCTTTACTACACCTTTACACACACCGTCTTGCTGTGTAATATCACTGTGTATCAGCGTGTTATAGGGGGGGGTAAAAGCGGATACCGTTCCCGTAGAAGCACCCAAAAAGGCAAACAGCATGCCTACAGTTTTGAATTGATCTAACATAGTTTTAAATTTAAATTAATACAAGGTTAGTTATGTTTATTGTCTCTATTCTAATAAACGGGTATCTGTTATTTGTTTAGAATTAATTTCTTTCTATTAAAATAGATTTAATAAAACGATGCAAATATATTAAAAACGTGCAAAACGACATATTATATGGATAGTTTTTTAGTATATCATCTAAGAATGTTCAAAAAATCCCTGAATATCTCATTTATTACTTGTTTTTGTCGCTTTATTGAATTGCTTATCCCTTACTTTGAAACAGCAACAGATTTTAATTCTTTTGGAACTAAATGCAGGATGCCATAATAGGCTTCTTTCGGTAATACGCATCTGCTAAAAAAAGAGTTCCAAGGCCATTCTTTAACGGGTGGGGCGCTACAATACCCCCCCGTTCCGTCATTCACACGGGAACAGCTCCCGTACTTCCTCAAGAATCCTTGCGAAGTTCCTGCCCAGCTCTCCCGGCTCAAGGACCCGAACATCGGGCAGGGGTTCCTCGTTCCTGTCGTCATACATCTCCAGCTTTACCTTGAAGTAGCTGACGTTGGCACGCGTGGCGGAACCGATGAACTCCCCGGGTTCCAGATCCGCAAAATCCTTTCCCTGATATATGTCCTCTTTCTGGGATGATACGGTCACGCTCCTGTTCGTGCTTCCACCGCTTTTTCCCGTGCTGCGGGATCTCCGTTCCTTTTCCTCCTTTCCGAAGATCATGGGATAATATTTCAATGATTCCACGTCCTTGGTCCGTCCGAAAAACTGGTTCCCGAAGTTGGCTTCCACGGATGAACGGTCGAGCCTGCCATACTGGTTCTCCACTTTGGAACCGGACTGTGTCTGTAATACAAATCCCACCTTGTATTCGCGCAGAACAGAAGGCATCGTCTCAAAGTTCCTTATATTGACTGTCGTCATCTCGTCCAGGAAATAGACGAAGGGAACCTTATTCCGCATGGTGAACTGCCGGGAGGATATACTCATGAGCATGCCGATGACCGGAGCATAGACCGAATTCTTGGAGAAGTTGTTGCTGATGGCAAAAAGTTTCGGATTTTCCGGATCGATCAGGTTGAAATCGAAATCGTCCCCTGAAAGGACATAGGCGATCTCCTCGTTCTGTGAAACAGTGGACAGGTTGTTACACAGCGTGGAAAGGTAGGATGCCTGGGTCTTTTCGGAACCTTCGGCCTTGAGATACGCACCGGCCATCATTTCCGCAACGAGGTTCTGCTGCAGGAATAGGGACAGCTGCCTGGCAGAGGCGGTCATGATAAAGGCCAGTATATGCGGCAGCGTGCAATGTTCGGGGAACTCGTCCCAGAACCGGAACGCCACGCCGCGGAGGATGCCCAGACCTCCGGCGACCCATTCGTTCTGCTGTTCCTTCTTGGGAAGCAGCGCGAGCAGCACGTCCTCCATCAGCTGGATCAGTTCCGTGCGGTCCCTCACCACCTTGAGCGGGTTGAACCGGTACGACCGTTCAGGCCTGTCGAAACTGACATAGTAGAACTTGTGCGGATACCTGTGCCTTTTAATGAGGTTGTAGGCGGTACGGGTATAGTCCGTATCCTTGAAGTCATAGATGAATCCGGCGAATCCCAGCCGCATGTATTCGCTCAGAAGCCATTTTCCGATACTTTTCGTCTTTCCGGAACCGGCCCCTCCGTAAACCAGGAAGTTGGAGTAATAGTAATAGAATTCGAGCCGGGACTCCCGGATTCCTGACCTGACCGGCAGCCGGATGGGATCAGCCCCGTTCCCCTTTGCCGAGGTTCTGGACAGGTCCCATATCCGGGAAAGGAAGAGGATTATGAACGAGGCGGCCGCCGGACACAGCATGTATCCGGGGAAGAACAGGTGGGCCAGAAAGGTCTCGCCCGAGAGGCATGCAAGAAATGCGGCCAGGTTGACATACCATCTCCGGCTCAGCATGCAGCAGGCCGTTATCAGTGACAGGACTGCCAGAAGCGACAGCTTGCAATAGAAAATGTAATGTTCCATTGTACTTTTTTAGTTTTTACCGCTATTAACTTTATTAATATCATACTTTATAAGTAATCCGGTCCAATTACTGCATTTCCGCCTGGAAGGAGTGTCCCTTTTCCCCGGCCGGAAACAGACACCTGACCGTATATCCGGAAGGGACCCGTACCATGACCAGGGGGCTTTCACATCCCGGCAGCACGGTAGGCCGTCCCCTCAACAGGGAGATCCATCTGGCCGGGGATATCCTTTCCGGCCTTGCGCCGGCTCCACGGATAGTCTCCAGCATCATGGTCATGTCATGGGGGACACCGTTCACATACAGGGTGGCCCCCTCTCCGGAAATCCGGATTTCCCGCCTTCCCCATGAAAGGCTTATAGCATTTTTTTCACCGCACTCGTCCATATCTTATTTTTCCGTATCCTGTTTTACATTTCCATTCCCGACTCTCTTGCACTCCCCGGTGACACATCGGATATCCTCATCCCGTATCCGGCCGGTTCCCTTACGGCCATGAGCTTCCTGCCGCCGGGAAGGATGATGCCGCCGTTAAAGACGGCTTTCCAGTCCTCCTGCCCGAGAGAGGCGGGGCTGATTCCCGCTTTTCTCATCCGTTCCAGAAGGGAGGTCGCATCCGTCTCGACTCCTTGCCGCCTGAGAACCGCCCGCCCGTATCCGCAGGAGAGTTCAAGGTCCCCTCTTGCCGTCTGTATTACGGCCGGTTCCGCAATTCCGGTGAGATTTTTCCGGCTGGCGGCGAGTATGCCCCTCAGTTCCCTTGTGCCGATTTCCAGGCAGAACCCCAGCTTTCGGAGGAGATTCCGGAAGGCGGTGACAATCCTGTCCCATAAAGACCGGTCCGTACCGTCCTCGGCCATCCGTGCCAGATACTCTTCCGTTGCGACACGTATGTCCGTCCTGTCTGCAGCCGCCATCCGGAGAATCTCATCCCGTACTTTTTCTCCGCATCCGTTGAAGATGTCATCCAGAAAAGCATCCATATGCTTGTGACCTGCAAGCTTTCTGAGGCCGTAATGTGCCACACCCTCATGCAGCAGGGTACGCTCGACATCCGCTTTCCCCCCGGGCATGCGGAAGATACAGGCAGACACGTTGCGAGGGGATGTCATACCAGCCCCGGATGTCTTTCCCGCAGGAGAGCAGGCCGCGTATGTCGGGAGAGCCTACCTCGTCGGCATGACGGATCACTTCCACCGGAATATGCAGTTTCCCGGCCAGAAAAGACACATGACGTGCGAGCTCGTCCATCCGGACGTCCCTTGAAAGGAATATCTGCCCGTCCCGGGCGATATCCTCGGTGGAAACGGCAAGCGTGTTCCGTCTTTGGGCGGAAGTAAAGTCCAGTCTGCTTTCCACGTTGCGCGCTTCCACCTCCCCTGCAGTGGAACGGTATTCCTGTATACTGCTCCTGAAGCTGCCGATGTCGTTCACGAGATCGAATATCGTCTCATACCCGTATTTGCCTGCCACCGCGTCCAGGCTGGAGCTGTTGTCCCTCAATATTGTCCCGCCATAGGCTGTCTCACGGTTCAGCGCGGCGAAAATGCCGTCCGGCGTGTTGTCAAAACCGCCGCCCTCCAGAATCCTTCCGTCAGTGGCCCGCACGATGTCCAGGATCACATTCTCCGTCGTGTTTTTAAACTCCCCGGGATTGCTTCCCCGCGCAAACCCCTCCATGGCCTGTATGGTGTGCTGTATCTCATGGGCCAGGACAGACCTCACATCATCAGCCCGGGAGATGTTTATCACGATTCTGTTGTCCGAATGGAGGTAGGCCCCGCAATACTCGGCCGACGGCAGGTCCACAAATTCCATCCGGGTCCGTTTCATTTCAGGATAGGCCTGGAACAGTTCATCGTCCTTCACATAGTCATCAAGATAGATCCGTTCACGCAGCGCGTCCTGTTCCTTCAGTCCGGCTGCCAGCTCCGTCAGTTCCTCAAAACGTTTCCACTCCGCTTCAGAGAGTGCTTCGCCCTCTATCTGCCGGTCAAGAAGATTTTCAAGCTCCCCATGCCAGGACTGTTTTTCCAGCAGTCGTGAATAGCCCAGATCTCCGGCCGGATGGTATTCGAAATCCGCCGTCTCATAACGCCACTTGCTGTCAGCCCCGCGTTCCCAGCCTGTCGCCGCCTTTATTGTTCCGGCATCCTTGCCGGACTTTTCCATTTCGCGGGCGACGGCGAGGTTCTCCAGCCGCAGGGAGGCCCCTTCAGACCGGTCAAGTCTGGAGGCCCCTTTCTCTCCGATGAAGCGGAAACGTTCATGTGCGGTTATCTTCAGGTCGGCCTCACTGAAAATGACATAGTTCCGCGCGCCGTCAGCCCGGCCGCCGGTTGAACACTCCGCCGGATAGTCAATCCCGGTAAAACCCGCTCGCGAAAGAAACCCGCTGGCAAGCCGCTGTGAATCGGTATCCCGGTCCGGATTCATGAACATATGGTCCAGAAAGCCGTAGAACTCTTTCCCACTGTTCCATACATGCGACCTGCCGCTCCAGAACTCCGCCGTGGCTTTCGGAAAGAAGAAACGTTCCTTGCGGAGTTGCAGGAATATCTTTCCCTGCTGCTCCGCGGATACCGGCCTGTCCCAGTACAGATAGTTCATCCCGTTGTTTTCCGGGATTTCCACCGTATAGAGGTGGCGCGGCGGCTCAATGCGTATCCTGCCCGCATCTATGTCGGAAAGCAGCTCCTGCTTCTGTTGCTCGAATGCCTTTCTCCGTCCGCTGTATGCGCTTGCGGTACGCCCGTCCATATACACGGAAGAAATGTTCCGTTTCAAACTGTCCACATCGGTGGAAGAAAGGATCTGGCGTTTCCATATCCTCCATACCTCATCAAAATAATATTCGTTGTCAAGCACCGGGGATAAAGGCTCCCCGTCATAGGTGATGTGGTTTCCCCGCTTTATACCGATGGCCGCATATTTGCGGGCGATTCCTTTCACTTCCGTCACGTATGTCCCCCATCCGTAGGCCTGCGCCCCTTCACCGGTTCCGGTAAAGGCATGGTCGAAATGCCCGAAGGAGGCCGGACTGCCGTGATAGACCTGACGGAAGCGGATGTCGTCATTTGATGTGGAAAACGCGCCCGTGTTTTCATAAGCGTCCTTCAACTGTCCTGGAGACATCACGGCTATGTATTTCACTCCCTCGTCGTAACCGACAAGCCCGTCATAGCCCGCCTCCCTGACTTTGGACAAAAACTCCGGGGTTTCCGTCAGCATCCAGCAGTTTCTTTTGCTTGATGCCAGCTCCAGCGCTTTCTCTGGGGATACCGTACCTCCTTTTCCTCCATAAAAAGACAGGACAGGTATCTCGCTGCCCAATGACTGCAGGATTTTTTTTACGGCCTGCCCGTCTTTCGGGTCAAAAGGGTTTCTTGAATTTACATACAGGTCATACACGTATCCTTCTTCCGTCCATTGTTCATTGCCATATTTGTCATCAGGAATGCTCATTGCACGCGTCTCTGCAATACCTCTTGCCTTTTCCGCATCGACGGAGGTGAAAATCAGGCCGGAATATTCACCGCCCTTGAATGTGTGGAACGGAGCCTTTTGGGATATATAAGTGATCCCGTCCCTCTGCCATCCCCTCTCGGGAGTAATCTGGTCTCTGCGCAAAGGTGTTCCATGGTGGACAACCAGAGGCTCGCCATTCTCATCGACAATCCTTGAAGCTGCCTCCGGTACATTTTCCCAGTCTCCAAACCAGTTCTTGAATGCTCTGGTGCGCACTTGGACCCACTGCCTCTCATTCAGGGAAGTCGGACTGCCGTTCGGAGCTTTCATGTATATGCCGTCCGCCTTGCCACGTGTGACAAGCTCCAGTTCTTCGTCCGTGACATATTTATCGGAAGTATGTGTCATTGTTTGCCGGCTTAATATGATACCTTGTTCATAAAGTCATAAAGAGTTTTATCAGCAAAAAACTTGTTTACTTATTTACATTTCCGAAATTTAAAGTAAATAAGTAAACAAGTGATATATGTAGAATGCAAATGTTACTTACATTTCCGCATTGGCCTGCCGGCTTGCCTGGTTTATGGTGCCTGCCGCCTTCAGTGCATATCCCGCGGGTGTTCTGGCAAGCATCAGTGCGCTTCTTTTTCCTGCAGCTCCGGATGCGCCGGAAACAAGGGGCGGCTGTACAGCCTTCCCCTTCATCAGGGAGTGCCATTCCCCAGCTTTCATGTTTTCCACGGCCACCCTTTCCTTGCGTAGTTCCTTGACAATCTTCCCCACATTGCATTCCTTCCTTTCCGGAACGGCTGCCGAGTTGAATTTTTCATAAGCTTTGACAAGCTTCTTCTCCCTGTTTTTCCCGGCAGCCGAGATCTCGCTTTCCCGTTCCGCGGCGTTGTCCGAGTACTGCGCCTCGTAAGTGGCCTGGAAGTACTCCCTGTTTATTTCCCTGATCTCGCTATCCAGTTTCTCCACCGCCTCTTTGACCTGCTTTGCCGAGGGTTTCTTTGCCACGCCCTCCGCCGCTTTCTTTCCGGAGTCTCCGAAGGTTTCGGATGTCCGGGCCGCTGCCGCCTCCTTGCCGGCGGCATTTTCCAGTCTGAGGCCGTACATTTCCATCGCCAGTCTTTTGATCTCTTCTGTAGGCGAACTGATAAACGGTGCCGCATCCCGGTCTGCGTGCAGAACGACAGACTGCACCTTTTCCGTAGGGTTTTCTATATACCGGATATTCATCGGATCGTTTCTGACAGCCGCCAGTTGTACAGCCTCGGACGGGGCGGACACGTATCTGATGTTCTCTCCCTTGGCCTGCACCGCCGCCAGCCGCACGCTTTCCTCAGGCTGCCTGATCTGCCGGAAGATATCCGGACTTCTCTGGACGGCCATATGCTGCACCTTCTCCGTCGGTTCCGCTATATGACGGATGCATTCCGGATTTTTCTGTACGGCTGCCAGCTGTACTTTTTCTGTCGGCTCCCTGATTGCCGAGAGATACCGGGGATCTTTCAGGACGGCCGTCAGCTGTACCTTTTCTGCGGGCTTCTGCAGCAGGAAGATGCATTCCGGTCTCTTCTCGACGGCTTTCAGCTGTACTTTTTCCGTAGGGTTTGGGATGAAGCCGACATAGGAAGGCCTGATGCCTATGACCGTCAGCTGTACCCTCTCACTTGGCGAAGTAATGAAATGGATGTTGTGCGGTGCGTTTCTGACAGCTGTCAGCTGTACCTTTTCCGTCGGTTTCTCAATAAAGCAGATGACACTTCTGTCCCTTCTGACCGCGGCCATCTGGACACGGGCGGAAGGGTTGGCGATCATGCTGATGGCGCGGGGATTGCTCAATACCGCCCTCATGTCCTTGTCGAACAGCGCGGCAAGGTGTTCCAAGATTGTAGGCATGGCTTTCAATGTTTAAAGGATTTGACTTCATCAAAAAACTCCTTTACGGCTTCCGTATCCGGTTCTCCGAGTTTCCTGTTCCCCTTCATCCGGAATACCAGCCTCCGGGCTGCGGCCAAAATACCGGTTGTGGGCGGCAGGTCCGCCTTGAACATCCCTTCCACGGCCGTGAAGCAGGCCAGAGGGGATGGGGCCTGCATGAGAAGGACACTTTCAGGAGAGGCAATTACGGCGGAAAGCTGTACTTTCTCCGTTGGGTTGGTGAACAGCCGGACAAGTTCCGGCTTTTTCTGTACGGCGGCAATCTGCATTTTTTCTGTCGGTTCTTTGATCCTTTGGATTGCTTCCGGATTGTCCAGAACTGCTGCAAGCTGTGCATGTTCCGGCAACAGGTTGTTTTCATTTGGCATGGTAGTTTCTTTTTAATGTTATATTTCAGGGACAATGATAGAAAGATGCAGTGCAATCATATTGCACTTAACAAAAATTAAGCGGATATCCGGGATTCACATCCGGGATATCCGCAAGTGGAATTCAAGGTGGTGTGGCCGCTTCAGGCCGCTTCAGTCATTTCCTTGTACAGCATGATGTCCGTATAGGACGAACTGTAGTTCATTCTGGCCGTAAGGGTGGACATGCCGGCTCCCTTGAAAGGATTGCCGGTTTCAGGATGTTCCTCCATCCACCGGCAGAAATCCAGTATGGGGGATTTGCCGGAAGTGAAATAGATGAAAGGGTGTCCTTTCAGTACCAGCAGGACATCCAGATAGTCCGTAAGTTTCCAGTCCATCCTGTATGTGCTGATGTCCGTCGCCATGTAGGGGGGATCTATCAGAAAGACCACATCCGGGGAGTCCCTGTACCTGTCCACCAGCTCCCTGTAGTCACAGCATACCACCTCGAGTCCGTCAAGATAGCCCTCGCAGCAGTAGTCGCTCAGGCGCATATTGTTGTAGAAATTCAGTTTTCCGAGCTCCCCGATGTTCCTGGCATATTTGCCGGAGAACAGCAGGGAGGAAGAGATGGTGAGATAGTCCACAAAGCCGGTGCTTTCCTCCCGACGGATACGTTCCAGGAATATGCTGTGCATCTTCTTGGAGAGCATCCTGTGGCGGGGAATTCCTTCCGAGAGGCGGCGAAGGTCGGAAAGCAGGGCGTTCGTCCGGCTGATGTTCTCCAGACGCTCGCGGTAGTTGTCGTGGTCATTGTAGATCACGGTTGAATCGGGTCTTTCCCGCTTGGTGATGTGCGAGAGCAGTCCGGAACCGCCGAACAGGTCGACGAACACCGTCCTGTCACTGAAACGCTTCAAGACTTTTCTGAACTCCGATGCGAACATGCGCTTCTGTCCCACAAAAGGAAGCGGGGCCTGGCTGTAGTAGTACTTTTTCATTGCTGTAATCATTCTGTCGTGTAAGAGTGTTTATGTTTCGGATACAAAGTTCATCTCTTCTCCCCATGAAAGCAAAAATTCCACTCTTTTCATACTGCATGGAACGTACATTCCTTTTGAACCGCCCGAGAATCTCATACACCTTTCTTTCGGAAACGCCATGTCTGGCCGAGAGGAAGGCCACACAATACGTCACCTTTTCACCTTTGCGGCGCATTTGTTCGTACTCCTTGTACAGGTCGATATATTTGTAGTCGTCCGGCTTGTAACCTGTCCCGGCCAGACGCTCCAGAAGCTCCCTATTAAAATTTAGAATCTCAAACAGTGTCATAGCAAATATTTTTCTATCTTTGCAGAGCCAATCATTTTTGTAACAATAAATAAAATGCAGAACCGTGACAGAGGGTCTTTGCCCCCGGTCGCGCGGTTCTGCGTTATGTTACAAAGTGATTGGCGTTACTTTTTTAACAGGCCGGGGGCTTTTTTACTTTACTTCCCATATAAAAATCCCCGCAGATCTTTTTTTATTATGCATATATGTGACAGGCTTTGCGTCTTTAAGGCTGCAAGATATACCACAAGGCTGCAATTTCGTTGCAGCATGACTTTTATTTTCAGAAAAACACGTTTGTTTCTATGGAAAATATACTTATTTATATATTAAAGTAAATAAGTAATATACATGATTATGTATATTTTTATATTTAAGTATGTAATGTGAAATATATTTAAAGTATAATACTGATAAAGTAAATATGTAGAAAAATATTTGGTAAACATTTCAAAAATGCGTATCTTTACATCGTAATAATCAAGGAGATAGACAAATCATGAAAACAATTACGACAGCATGTGTAAACCACAAGGGCGGTGTGGCAAAGACCACTTCGCTGCTGAATCTGGCGGCCGGAATCGCACGGCTGCACGGAAAAAAGGTATGTATCATAGATGCGGACCCGCAGGCGAACACGACGATGGCGGCGTTCGGGGAGGAAATGGCAAGTCTTCCCCAGGATGTCATGCTCGAGAGTGTGCTGCAGGAAATCATGCAGGACAGACCCCTGGAGCTGAAGCCTCTCACGTGGCTGGACAGGGTGGATGTGCTGCCGGCGTCCTTGGACCTGGCGGCCACGGAAGTGATCATGAACACCACCCCCGGGAGGGAATTTCTTTTCAGGGAAATAATAAGAGGCCTGGAAAAGAAGTATGACCATATTCTGATAGACTGTCCTCCCTCATTGGGCATCATCACACAGAACGCGCTTATGGCGAGTGATTTTGTGATCATACCCACGGACGGGAACTATTTCGCCATGAAAGGAATCGAGAAGATACATTATATCATCGGCCTGCTCAGAAGAAAACTCGGCGCGGAGGTCAGGATTCTCGGTTACTTCATGACAAAATACAATGCGGGAAGAAAGCTGGACGTGGACATCAGGGAGAGTCTGATAGAAACATTGGGGGAGAGCGTGTTCGAGACAACCATACGGAACAACGTGGCGCTGGGAGAGGCGCAGTACAATGCACGGAGCATTTTCGATTATGCACCCTCGTCAAACGGGGCAAGGGATTACCGAAGTCTGACCGAGGAATTCCTTAAAAGGATCAGGAAAATGAACAAATAATAAAGGAGAAGGAATATGAAAGAATTCAAGTCGAAAGGGATTTCCCTGGAAAATATGGTGGGGGCAGACCCCATGAAAGAAAAAAAAACGGCGGAGACACCGGGAAAGGCGTATAACCAGACCATTGTCTTGACCGAGGATCTGGTATGGGAACTGAGGACATTTGCCGCGGACCATCGTTACAGAGGGGTAAAGACTGTCATAGAAGCGATGATAGGCTGCTTTCTCAGGGAGGACGGGACATTGGACCGCGACAGGTTGGAGCAGTTCTGGAAAGAATACGTAAAGAAGTAAAGTTTTATATTACTTTTGAAGTAAATAATATTTCAAAGTAAGATACTTATAAACTGAAAGAAGTAATACAATGAAAATTTTAAGGTATATATTGTTGGCTTCACTCACATGTGTATTATCCGCATGTGAAAAGGATGAGATCCTGCCGGAACCTGAACCGCCGGTTGTCACCCCGGGGGATGATCCGGGAAAGGATGAGGAAGAAAAGATACAGCTCGGAATAACCGCATCGTTGCAGGCGATGCAGCAGACAAGGGGAATCATAGAGGCATTCCTGCCGGGACATGAGATGGGGGTGTTCATCAGCGCTGCCGGCGCCGAGTCTCCATATGTACATAATGTGCCTTATGCCTTTGACGGCAAAAAATGGAATGCCGGCGGGGACGCTCCGGTGGAGGGCGACGCAGAGGTGGCCGCTTATCTGCCGTACAACGGACAGACGGCTGGGGACAGGCTCATCCCCTTTGAACTGGCGGACCAGCACGACATCCTGTATGGAAGGGCGTCGGTCACCAGGGACATTCCGACAGCGGATATTGAGATGAGACATGCCATGAGCCTGGTACGCATCAAAATTCTGAAAAATGAATATATGGGAGAAGGCATTGTCTCAAACATAAGGTTTGACAATGTGATCACAAGGATGACGCTTGACATCAGGCGGGAAACCAACTCCCCCCTGATATTCGATTTCTCAAGCAGGGGGAGCCTGCAAGCTGGCGGCAACTATCATCTGAACGATGCAGATCCGGTGGTAGTGGAGACAATCCTTCCCCCTGTCTACGGTTATGACCAGAAAGCGACGGTCAGTTTTGCCATTGACGGAAAGGAATATTCCTATGAGTTCCACAGGGACCATGAATGGGAGGCGGGAATGAAATACACCTATACACTGAAGATGACGGGAAACTACAACTCCCCGGTCAACATGGAGCAGGTGGATATCGATGTGGAGTACTGGAGTCGGTATGGCAAGACGGACCAAATTATACTCAACCCGAATCCGGAAGATTACGAGTTTACCATTTGGCCGAATTATACGGAATATGGCTATGACTGTTATCAAAATGAAGGTAAAGTATTTGGTACATTCTACTATCCTTGGTGTGGCACATCAGAAGGAGAAATGCGGTTTGTATTTATGAGGCCGGGTACGAATGAGATTGTGGAGCAGTTCCAGCCGATAGACATCAAGACGAATGGGGCATGGGATGGAAAACGTATCCAGTGCTATGTGACTTCCGTTCCCGGTACATACCAGCTTGTGCCGTTATTCCGCAAGAAAGGAGAAACGATGTGGTGCAGGGCAGCTGATTATGATTATGGCAGTACGGACGAGGAATGGCTGTATGAGGTGAAAGCGCCTGCGTCGGATAATCTGCCGGCATTGCGCATGATGGAAGTGGAAGGACAGGGATATACTTCTATTCTTGCATATCCGGTTCCTGATGATGATCCGTGGAATCTGGTATATACTTTATCCAACCGGGGAGAAAAGGCACTGAGAGGCGAAATAAAAGCAGTTTGGGAACGTGAGTTCAAACTGAAGTCTAATTCATATAGTCCAAGTACCAAAAAGAAAGGAGCAGTAAACGATGAGGAATGGAAAGATGAAATCGGTAAGGATTCTGTGGACATTCCGACAGGAACACGTTTCTGGAAGGGTATTATGAGTTGCAAATTCCCAGTTAAAAGACTTGCTCCCCGACATGATGGAGTTAAATATGCCATTCCAGTCTTACATTTATATTGGAGAGCTGAAAATTCCAATGAGTGGATATTACTTCGTTGTGATGCGGATTATCTGTTCAACTGCAATTATACAGGAGGTTATATATGGGATGAAACGACGAATTATGTGAAAGTCATGCCACAAAGTTGGCATTAAAATTTATATATCATGAATATATTTACAGACAATCAGTTGCGAAAAGCAGAGCAGATACTTCAATCTCCGCTTTCAAAATTATCGGACTTGACTTCTTCCGATATTCGGAATCTGGCAGTTGTATGGTGTTATTATTCCGGAAAGATTGAAGGGAATACATATACATACGTCGAAACAGAGGCCTTGTTGAAAGATGGCATAACATCGGAAAAACGATACGAGGATGCCAAAATGCTGAAGAACCTGCATAATCTTTTTGTTTCTGAAATGGAGTATATCCATAAAGGGAAGAATACCGAGATAATAGATGAGCGTACTCTGCTCCGTCTGCATTCCGGGCTGTCTTCCGGACTGGTTTCCGATGAGGAAGCCGGACTGTTTCGCACACGTCCGGTAAGAATATCCGGAACTGATTATGTGCCTCCCCGGGATGTATATGAGATACGTTTCAAACTAAGCGAGGTGCTTTATCGGCAGACGGAACTGGAGAATCCCCTTGAACGTGCTGTGTATCTCCATTGCAACATTGCACGGATACAGCCGTTCATCGACTGCAACAAACGTACGGCACGCCTTGTGGAAAGCATTGTGATGATGAATGCCGGACTGATTCCGGTCTATTCAGCAAAAGATGCCGATATTCTGAATTACCGCAAGGGGCTGATCAGTTTCTATGAAAACGAAACATATAGTCTGTATACAGATTATTTTCTGGACAGGCAGTTGGTTCGGATAAAGGAATTGACAACGGATGCCGGAATGGAAATGTAATTCATTGAAATGACATAAGATGAATTTAAGGTGGAAAAGTCTCGCTGCAGTGATGCACCGGGACTTTATTTTCTCATTCCTATTATAAAGTTATGAATTAACTCTCAAGAAGATTAATCTTGAATTATAAACAAATTATTCATTAAACCAGATCAAATTGATCTAAAAGGTAATGTCTATTATACCCGAACAGTTTTATATGGTATAGAGGATTGTCTTTCATCACGTATTTAAGAAGAACTTAACTTTTGTAGTAAAATAATCCGATGTTATCATACGTACAATAATATTCTAGTATTCCAGTATCTTGAAAAGCATTATCTCCGTTCGTGAATACGTTTCAATAAGCAAATCGATATAATACATTATAATCATACTAATCACTGTCCATGTACTTCATACTGTATCTTATTAGGGAAGCAGTAAACCTGCCTATGCCTTTCTTGATTCTGCTCAGCTCTTTACCATTGACAGAAAAAAACGGTAAAAGTAATCTTTTTATTAAGTATTATTTCCCGTACACTTACTATTAGATACAACCATAATTATACTACCAGATAAATTTTATTTTGGCGTTACAGATGTAGGAATTTCTTTTACCGTTTACGCAAACGGTATTTTTTTCTATAAAAATCTTATAAATATTGGATTATATTTTAATTCATATTTATATATTTGCGTTGAAAAATAAAATAACCTTTAAAAAAGAGCGAATTTATTAACTTGTTAATTGAAAAAATCATAATTAGAAAAACTGCTTAAAACCGAAATAGAAATCACAGATAAATTTTCATAAAACACATCTTCAAATATTAAAGCTATGAAAAAAGAGCGACTAAAGTTAGTAAGCGCTATGTTACTTTTATCCGGCTTTTCTACCGGATATGTTCAGGCCGCCCCTCATGCAGCGGCTGTAGAAATGTATTCTGTACAACAAGACAATGCTTGCACGGGGGTGGTTGTGGATCAGAACGGTGAGACCGTCATCGGCGCATCTGTCGTTGTCAAAGGAACAACAAACGGAACAATAACGGGACTGGACGGAGATTTCAGTATTCCAAACGTAAAGAAGGGTGATGTCATTGTCGTTTCATATGTGGGTTATATGAACTCTGAAATCATATGGGAGGGCAAGCCCTTGAAAATAGCACTGAAAGAAGACAGCAAGACCTTGGACGAGGTTGTTGTTGTAGGTTATGCGACTGTCAAGAAAGCCAATCTGACCGGTGCGGTTTCTGCCGTCGATGACAAAGTGCTGGCAGACCGTCCCATCGTCAATCTGGGACAAGGTTTGCAAGGAACAATCCCTAACTTGAACATCACCACCAGCGGACAGCCGGGAAAAGGCTCAAGCTTCAATGTCCGCGGTGAAACATCCATCAATGGTGGTAGCCCGCTGGTTTTGGTTGACGGAGTACAGATGGACCCGAACCTGATCAATCCGCAAGATGTGGCAAGCGTATCTGTATTGAAGGATGCAGCTTCTGCCTCTATCTATGGAGCCCGTGCCGCTTATGGTGTTATCCTTATCACAACCAAGAGCGGCCGCAAGAATATGCCTACACAAGTGTCATTCGATGCATCTGTTTCATTCAACAGCCCGACAACCCGTCCGGAATACATGAACTCTATGGAATATGCGCACTGGATGAACGCTGCAAACAATACAACCAGCGGTCGTGACCTGCTCAGTCAGGAGGAAATGGAGCATATAGAGGCTTATTTCTATGATCCGGTCAACAACCTTCCGGTCTTTGTGGCAAAGGACCCCAGCAGCTGGCAGTACGGAAACTGTCAGGCCGGCAAATATGCCTATTGCGGAAATACGGATTGGATGAAAGAGATGTATAAGAAAACTTACCCTGTCCAAAAATATAATGTAAATATTAACGGTGGTAGCGACAAGGCCACTTATTATACCTCGGTGGGTTATATGGACCAGGGATCACTGATGCGTTACGGGGATGAGGGCTTCCGTAAGTTCAATATGGTGAACAATATCAATTATGACATCAACAACTGGATGCACGTCTCCATGAAGACAAGTTACATCCGTACCGAACTGGACGGACTTGCCCAGGATGCCGTGCACGGAGAGTCATGGATCGGTAACGACACACAACCTCTCATGCCTGTAAAACATCCTGATGGTAACTGGTCAGGTCAAGGTAATTACACCAACTTTGCCGCAGTTTTGGATGAGATGGGTTCACGTAAGACCACGAAGAATGACTTCTGGAACACCCTTGCCTTGAAACTTACCCCATTGAAAGGACTGACAATCAACATGGACTATACATTCAACTATTATGCGGAACATGGCAAGGTACACAGAAAAACATTCAACGAATACGGTATAGATGGCAAATTCTTACAGGTTTTCCAACACTCCAAGCCAAGCGGCGTGTCAGAAAGCCAGGCCAATGACACATACAACGCTTTCAACCTGTTTGGTGACTATGAACTAACTTTGGGCAAACATTATTTTAAAGTAATGGCCGGTTACAATCAGGAGACCAAGCATACCCGTGGCTTCTCGGCAAGCCGGGATGAGCTTATCTCCAATGACCTTCCCTCAATGGACGCCGCTACCGGAGAGAAATATGTGGGCAACTCGGATGACAGCTGGGCCACAAGAAGCGGTTTCTTCCGTATAAACTACAGTTTTGCGGACCGTTATCTGTTGGAGGTGAACGGCCGTTATGACTTGTCGTCCAAATTCCCGAAAGATGACCGTTCCGTATTTAGTCCTTCCTTCTCTCTGGGATGGAAATTATCGGAAGAGAGCTGGTTCAAACAAGCCACTAACGGATTTTTTGATGAATTGAAGATAAGAGCCTCTTACGGTAGTCTGGCAAACCAGGCTTTGGATAATGGGTGGTACGCTTATCTGTCCAATTATGGAACAGGTACCTTGGGATATATCATGGGGGGAAAACAGCCCCAATATGTATTGCCCGGTGGTCTTGTAAGCAATACCGTTACCTGGGAAAAGGTTACCCAGTGGGACTTGGGGCTTGACTTTGTCATCCTGCAGAACCGTTTGAAGGGTACATTCGACTATTACCAGCGTAAAACGACCGATATGTTGGGACCGGGTAGAATATTGCCTAATATCCTAGGTATGAGTGAGCCCTTGGAGAATGCCGCCGATATGGTAACACGCGGTTGGGAACTGGCATTAACCTGGAATGACCAGCTGGACAACGGATTGCATTACAGTGTGGGATTCAATCTTTCTGACACCCGGGCGGAAATCACCAAATATGACAATCCGACCAAGTCATTGTCTTCTCCATATTATGAAGGACAAATAGTCGGTGACATCTGGGGATATGAATCCAGCCTGTTCCAGTCTGCCGATGAGATAGCTTCGGCTCCTGACCAGTCCAAACTGGACGGCGGAATCAGCAAAGTGCCCGGTGATATCAGATTTATGGATATTGACGGTAACGGTGTCGTGGATAATGGAGAGAACACGGTTGACAAGCCGGGTGACATGAAGATTATCGGTAACAACAAGGCGCGTTACCGTTACGGATTCAATATCTCGGCGGACTGGAAGGGCTTTGATTTAGGAATATTCTTCCAGGGTGTCGGAAAACGTGACCTGATGCTTCCCCTATACTTTTAAATGGCAATACGGAAGCATGTGGCAGGTTCCTACAGCTGTAGGTAACGATTACTGGCGTGAAGACAATGCAGGGGGCTGGCTTCCGGTGGCACGTTTCAATGGCAGCCAGGCTTTAGGTCAAAACCAGACACGCTATCTGCTTGACGCATCCTACCTGCGTCTCAAATCATTGTCTTTCGGATATACCCTGCCTGTTTCCCTGACGAAACAATGGGGAATACAGAAATGCCGCGTATATTTCACCGGAGAGAACCTGCTGACTTTCAAGCATACTCCGGAAGGATTTGACCCGGAACTGGACGATCCATACAAGTATCCGCAGCAGAAATCGCTGGCTTTGGGACTTAATGTTGTATTCTAATCTTAACACAAAACTTTTATGAAACTGAAATATGTACTTTATATGGCGGCTGCCCTGTCTCTGACAGGCTGTAATGACTCTTTTCTGGAAAGAGGCCCGCAAAATTTGAATGATCAGAGTTTTTGGATATCTGTCAATGACCTGAAAGCCTATGCCAATGCCTTTTATGGTCTGATACCGGGAGGAGTCAGTGTTCTGGATGACACGGACAGTGACATCCAGGTCCCCAACGATATCAATTCTTTCCTATGGGGACAATATGTCGTGCCTACAGAAGGTGGCGTATGGCAAAAATCAAACTGGCAGAATATTCGTAACATCAATTATTTCATGACACATTATCAGAGTGTGCAGGCTGCCGAAGCGGATGTCAACATTTATGTAGCTGAAATGCGTTTCTTCCGTGCGCTGGAATATTTCAACAAGATTCAGCTTTTGGGAGATGTGCCTTGGCTGGAAGTTGACCTGAATGTGGACAGCGAGGAACTGTACGGTCCGAAAATGAAGAGAAACCAAGTGTTCCAAAAAATCATCGAAGACCTGGATTTCGCCATCCAATGGCTGCCGGAAGCAGGCAGTGAAGAAGCCAACCGCCTGAATAAGGACATAGCCAGACACGTAAAGGCACGTTTCTGCCTGAATGAAGGTACCCATTATAAATACCATGATGAATTGGAATATGCCTCAGAAGCAGAAAAGTGGTTGCAAATGGCTGCAACTGAAAGTGACAAGCTTATCACATCAGGAAGATATGAAATCTATAATACGGGCCATCCACAAGAAGACTATTTCAATATGTACCGCATAGACGACAAGAGTGACCTGAAAGAGGCTGTCCTCTACGTGGATTATAAGACGAACATACGTGAACACAACATGGCAGCTGCAGGACGTGAGGCCGGATGCGGTTTCTCCAAAAGTTTTGTAGAAAGCTTCCTTTGTTCGGACGGGCTTCCCATTTCACTAAGTAATAAATATTTAGGCGATGAAACAATGAGAAAGGAAACGGCCAACCGTGACCCCCGTCTGAAACAGCTGATCCTCACCAACGATTTTCCGACAAACGTGACAGATGACCTGAAAGACTCTACTTTTGTGGTGAATGAGGATGAGTTTATCACCCAGCACTGTTTCACAGGATACAGACCTATCAAAGGATTCAATCCCATATACTCACAGGCGTTGTATATGAAAAGCTCCTTCGATGGCATCGCTTACCGTTATGCAGAAACCCTGCTGATCAATGCGGAAGCAAAAGCGGAATTGAATACCATCACCAATGCGGATTTGGATAGAACTGTCAACCAATTAAGAGACCGTGTTGGAATGCCTCACCTGACAGTAAATGTAGGTTTTACCGATCCCAAATGGCCGGACTGGGGATACAGCCTGAGTCCTGTTTTACAAGAGATCCGTCGTGAACGCTGCATTGAGTTGGCAGGAGAAGGTTTCAGATTCAATGACCTGAAACGTTGGAAAGCCGGTAAACTGCTCAATAATGTACTGACTTATGTGGGAAAAAGAAAACCTGACGGTAATCTGGCCATTGTATATCCCAACTACACGAATCCCGACCTTTCATATCAGGCAGGAAAAAGCCGTACTTGGGAGGACAAGATGTACCTTTATCCGATTCCGACAGGAGAACTTCAGAGAAATCCGCAATTGTTACCACAGAATCCGGGATGGTAGATGTAGTAACAATGGATTTTTCAGCTGTGATTTAGATTGACAAGGAAACCACCATGGGCAGATATGTACCGGTGGTTTCCTTTTATTTTATCAGGTCGGTTACTATATTGCCAGATAAAATCCTGTAAGACGGACAGATTCAAGAATGTCAGTATTTGATATCAATATGTTTGCCAATAATGAATAAAGAATCAGAAAAGAAGGCCGGCTGTCTTTAACATCACTGGGAGTAGATAAAGGACAATGGATGTACTCTATTCACTATACTTTTAGGCTGTCTTAATCTCTTCAAGAAAGACATCATATATGTGGATGGTTTTTCTACTATTTTAGAAAATATTTTAACTAGAGAAAAAGTTTTTTCCATTCCGTTTTTTGATCCTTTTCGTCTGCAATGACAATAGCCTTGCCACACTCTAGTTTAGAGTAATGACAGGGCTATTTCATGTTTATCTATTATAATCTTTCATTTTCCCGCATATCCGGGGTTTATCCCATCCTCTTTATTGTTTCTATTCCCAATGAGATGTGAATTGGAAAGTTATCTTATATCCAGTGCCTGTTATCTCCTTGCCATCAAATTCACCGAAATCAAGAGTCTGCTTGCCTGACGGAGATTTGATGTTTGAGAGTATCATAGCATTGTCTATTATAATGTCAAAAGACTGCGGAGTGGCACTTTTTTCCCGTGTATCCCCATCCTGATTTATTGTTTCCCATTCTGAATACGCATACATAACCTTTTGGTTCTGCTCTATCCGCACAGGATAGCTCACTTCATCCATATTGTCCATGTCGTTTTTGGTCTGTCCATATATCCTGCATATTATACCGGAACAATCTGTGGATGACACGGTCAAATATTCATAACTTTTACCACTGTTCGTACTTGAAGTTGAGCTGTAAAATCTATCCAAATTAATCGTGATACTTCTTATGGATTGCTTGAAACTGGCTGTAATAGTACTGTTGGAACCATGCAGGGTGGCGGTAGTGGTTGAACTGCCTGGATTTTCGATAGTTACATCACCACCTATAATTGTCCAGCCTGTAAATTCATACCCACTCTCCGGAGTAGCCGTAATACTGATCGGCTTTTCCACCTGATATTCCCTTGTTCCTTTCGGATTAGTTGTTCCGCCTTCACCTGCATTGGTCGTCAGTGTGCGTTTTTTTTCCTTGAATCCACAATGGAAAGTATGGTCCTGACCGCCTAAGTCAACATCGAACTCTGAAGTCCCGGATTGTGCATAATCGTATTTCTTAGGTTGATTAGCCGGCCCTCCATAAAAATAGTTCACCTCATATCCTGCATCAGGATGGGCTTCAACAGGAACATTTTTGCGTCCGTCATACAGTCCTGCTCCGGTGGCATACCCCCCGGTAAAATCAACCCTTCCGTCTGAAGAGCGGGCTGAGGTTTCCAGCATCCCCTCGCCTTCGATGATGATACGTGTATCACCGGTAGGGACCGATTCGTCCTTTTCAGAATCCTGTTCCATTATCTCCTCATTCTGGCAGCCCGTGAACATGGCCACGAACGCTGCCAACAGTAAAAATTTAACTTGTTTCATACTTCATTCTTTTTTAAAGGTTTATTATAATTGTATGTATCATTTCTTTTTCTTATCGTCCAGCACGTCGGCATCGATGCGGGCCTCGAACGTCGCATAGAGCACGAACCGGTTGAAAAAATAGTAAGTATTGCGTGTCTTGCTGAACCTTATGTCAGCCCCCATCAGCCGGAGTTCCTCCAGGTAGTTGCTGACGGTCCGTTCACTCACCCGCATCCTGCCGGCCAGTTCCGCACGGCTGCCGGTACTTTCCTTCCGGATCAGCCTGTACATCCGGTTGATCCGTTCTATGTAGCTGACAACGGAAAGGCTCGTCATATCCTCTCCTCCAGTCCGGTCTGTTCCAGGAATCTGCGGAAATACCCCTCCTCCAGGTACAGGCATCTCATCAACGCCTCCTTTCCCTCCCTGGCATACACCCGGCGAAGGAGCGGGAAATCCGTGGAATAAATGTTCCATCTGATCAGCCCCTCCGCCCTCCGGTCAAGTTCCGGGCAGTCAGTTCCTTCCATCCGATACCTCACGGAGAGGAAGTACAGGTTCTTCAGCCTGTATTTCTCAAGAAAGGAAATATCCTTCGGGCATGCCTTCAGCCCGTCGGCGGCGATGCACCTTAATACAAGCTGTTCAATCTCTTCCTGAATTGTCATATCCATACCAGTATGGTTTTATAGTTCTACCGTTCTTTCTTATCTCATAATGCAGATGATAGCCTGTGCTTCTGCCCGTGCTCCCGACAAAGCCGATAACAGCCCCTTTCCCGAGCTTTTTGCCCTCCGTCGTATAGTAAGCTGCCAGATGTGCGTAAAGCGTTTCAAAGCCGTAGGAATGCCGTATGATGACGCATCTTCCATAGCCTCCCTTCCTTCCTGCGAAAACGACCGTACCGGAAGCGGTGGCATGGACCGGTGCGGCCAGCTCCACTGCCATATCGATTCCCGAATGAAAACTATGTTTTCCCGTTATGGGATGAATCCTGCCTCCATACGGGCTGCTTATCCTGAACTTGTCTTTCAGGGGACATGACAGAGGGAGCCTGTCTGCCACCCCGTACCGGTAAAGTATGTCCCTGCAAGCTTCCAGGCTTTCCAGACGGCTGCATTTTTCCAGTGCCGTATCGAGCAGTTCCCTTCCGTTTTCCCCCTCGAAAGAAAAGGGGAAGAACAATATGAGCATCAGCAGTCTCATCTGGCTATCCTCCTTAATATCCTGTCCGCTTCATCTTCCGTTTTCTGCTCCTGCAGGCTTCTGAAGACTTCCTCCGCTCCCAGAAGTGACTTGTTTTTAAGTTTGTACAGAAAATGCCGGCCGCCGTTCCTCTCCTGGATCTCGATGATGAGCCTTTTCTTGTCAGGAATGGTAAACTTGTTCATGGCCACCGTGAACGTCCGGCTCTCATGTGCAGGTATCTCCTCCGGGTAGTCGAAAGCGAACAGGATGTTCTGCTCGATCTGCTGCACCGCCGTCTTCTTGTGAATCTTTGCATCCTGGATATAGAACCGCATGAAATCCGTCGTATAGCCTATCTGTGTGCGGTTTGTCAGCGTCATTCGCAGCAGCAGGATGTCCCCGTCGATGAAGATGTTTCCGACCTCGAACTCCATGCCGGCATTCTTGTCCTTCAGTCCCAGGTCCAGGGGAATCCTCTTCGAGATTGCCTGCCTGATCCTTTCCTTCTGTTCGCTTGACCGTTCCCTCTCGTCAAGGATGGCCACCCTTTGCGTCTTTTCCTTGTCAATGACAAAGCTGAAACGTTCCGGGAAAGGGGCATAATGGAGATTGAAAGTGTAGAATTTCCCCCCTTCGACCACTGCCGAGATGTTCGTGTCTTCCGTAAACTCTCCGGTGGCTTTCACTGCCAGGATGTTGTCCACTCCCTCGGCCTTTTCAACCTCCACATTTGTACTGCCATAGTCCACATAGGTGATTCCGGCCGGGAAAATGAGGAACATCTGCCTGTCCTTTCCCACCGGCAGTGTATGGGGCGCGGGCGCCTGGCCGTCCACACGCACATAGTTCTCCACCGGGTGGGCGTTATAGCTGATGGCATAGGAGTAGAACTTCGTGTCGGCTGTCACCACCGACAGGGTAGTCTCACCCGGGAAATTCTCCTCGGCCGCTTTCAGGCGTATGATCTCCGGGCAGTTCCCGACTTTCTCACCGATGACATAGTCACCGCCGATACTGTAATACTTCACCTCGGTAGGGAATATCAGGTGCAGGGTCTTCTCGTATCCTATCTGTAGGGGAACAGCCGGAAGTTCCTCTATTTTCTGCGCTTTCCCTGAAAGGAAAACGGACAGGAACAGTCCTGTTATGTAAATTCTGTTCGGTTTCATGGTTTTCTTTCAATTCTATATCTTTGTATGCTAATTTTAAAGTTGTTTGCTTATGAATACAAATCTCAATCAGTTGCTCAAGGATCTTGAAATAGGTCCCGCTTATGTCAAGATCCTTATTTGCCTCTTGGGGTGTACTTTTATGCTGTACCCGACCTTTTTTCACTTCACCTGTTTTTTCCGGGAACTTCCTGTATACGAACAGGTACTTTTCACATCGGGCAGTTCCGCTTTGTATACGGGGGTCGGAATTCTTCTTTCAGCGATAAGTCCGGTGAGGTATCCAAGGATACTCTATACCCCTTTGGCGATGCTTTCCTCTTCAGTAATGATAAGTCTTTTCATTTGTTTATTTTTTCTGAATGAGGAGTGCAACCGTTTCAAGCTATTCTCAACCGTTCTGTCGGTAATGTATCTGCTGCAGTTCATTGCGGGTGGCATTTCCATACTCAAGGAAAAGAAAGGAGAGAAAGACAATGCACATTACTGACTCCCTTATAAAATCCGCGTATTCATTTACTGTTTGCAAGAAAGCGGAGAAGCCCATAAGCACACAGTCAGCCACCAAAAAGCAATGAAGGTATCCTGTTGATTCATATCATGCAGGATCTCAGTATTGCACAGCAAAGCGCTCCTAGCGCACAAAACAGCAACAGCAGCCAGTACCAGTTCTCACGTATGAATGCCCCCAGGTGGCTTTCCCCTTTCCGTGCCTTCACTTCCCGCCCGCCTTCCGGTTCTGAAGCCAGACGGAGAAGGATTGCCTCAAATGTCAGTACGGCAGCCATTGTGAAGAAAATGCCGGCATGGCTCAACAGGTTTTCCATTTTGCTTTAGTTTTTATTTTCATTTTCATTCTTTTTCTTTCTCATTTTTCCCTTGTCCTCTTCAGGCAGTCCTCCGGTTCCGCCTTCCTACCCAGATTCCGGCTGATTGTTCCGTGCCTCATAAAGAGGGGCTATCACTATAAGTATACATGCAATTCCTAATACTATGATGAATAATAGTCGGATCAGGTAATCTGCTTTTTCCCAAATAATTCCCATATCACATCGTTTTTTAATTCTTTATTTGATCAGACTCTTTCAGGAACCGTGCCACATCGACGGCTGGTCTTTCCTCTCCCTGATATCATGCAATTTATTTCATGGATGTTTCATTTTTCTTTTCCTTATGATATTCTCCAGATATACCCAACATCTTATTATAATCTTTTCAAAGATGTCAGTAAACAAGAGTATATTTAAACAGAGTAACATAAGGATAGGGACAGCATATCCCCAAGCCCCAAGCTTGTTCCAAAGTTCTTCCATGTCATACAGTTTTTAAGTTATTCAATCTGTCAAATTCCTTCAGGAAGCGTGTCACGCCGTCAACCGGTCTTTCCTCTCCCTGATATCATGCAAATCTATTTCATGGACGCTTCTTTGCATCTGTCCGGTCCCTTTCTGACGCCTTCTTCTTTTTTCCTTGAATATTCATAGTAACTCTTCCAAAAGCCCAAAATGTGGGAAACAATATTAAGGCTGAGAAGAAAGCAGAAAAGCAAGATGGTCACAGAGCCGTTTTTCGATAAGAATTCTTCCATATCATTCAGTTTTTATCATTCGTTATTGTCACTTTCAGAGTCCGTTTATAATAGTTTACAGGCACTTCACTTCCTGATTAGCGGATGCCTTTTCCCCTTTAAATACTTTTTAATTTTTCGCATGGCCTTCTTTACAAAAGTCCCGATACTGAGAATGAAATTTTCCAGTTTCCCTGAGAACAGGAGTAGGATATATCCATTCAGGCAGATAACCAGAAGGGCAGAAAGTGCATAGTACCAGAATTTTTCCATGTCATACAACTGCATGATTATTCATTTCATCAAACTCCTTCAGGAAGCGTGCCACATCCGCAACCGTTGGGAATATCCCGTCAAAGAGATTGTACATCAGTTCCGGTCTCTGTGGCCGCCGATATACTATCACTTTCTTTCCGGACCCCTTCATCCATCCCGCTTCTGCCAGCGGATGCTCCAGCGCGTCCAGGTACTCGTCTGTTTCCATTTTCTCCCAGTTCCCGCTGATCTGCGACCAGCAGAAGTCCGTTTTTCTTTCAGGGTTCCTGAAGTCATACACCTCATGCCCCCGTTCTCTTAAAAAAGCCACGATCCGTGGCTGGTATTCGTTGCTCCAGCTGCTTGCCACATATACTTTCGCCATTGTCCTTATCCTTTCCTGCTTAATCTGTATTTCTATTTTTTTGCATCCTTCAGCAGTATCCGGTAGTTCGTCTTGATGGTCACCTTTATCTTTCGGATATTCTTGCTTGCGGCCGACTTGGTCGCGTTGATGACGCTGTTCGCCGCGCCCGCCACTATCTGGCTTCCCATGTCAAGTCCCCCCGGAAATACTTGTGTTCGTTCCGCTGACACCCGCGGCTTCCGCCTCCTTGATGGTTTCCGCCTTGGCATTTCCCGGAACGTATATGCCTTCCATGGCATCCTCGGAATACACCTCCTTTTCAAAGGGAAGTATGTTCCCGGCCAGATTCACCGAGGTGATTTTGACCAGTACCCGTTCCCCGTCGATTCCGGTCACCTCCCCGAACACCGGTGTTCCCTTGCGGATGCGCTGTCCGTCGTCCGTAAGGCAGTTCTCCGCCAGCTGCATCTTCAGCGTCGCTCCGACCATGACCGTCTGTGTGGAATGTACGAATGCCCGTATGACGTTCCTCTCGTCCTGCCGGACAAGGCGCACGCTGTTGAATCCTCTCCGGGGAGTCTCTTCGGGAACCGTGTCCTCCGGTTCCGTCTTCCTCGGTTTCTCCTCCTCACCGTCCGTCATCTCCTTCTCCCTGAAGGCGGAGGGGGCGGGCTGTTCCGTTCCGAACAGCGGACCGCTTCCGAGGGTCTGTTCGTTGCGTCTGATCAGTTCCCGGATGCGCTGTATCTCGCTTTCCGGGGAAACGGTGTCCTCCGGTTCATCCATTCCGTAATTCCCTCCACCGGGCATGCGGTTTTCTCTCCGGTTCTCCATTTCCTTTTCCACACTCCCGAGCATGTCCTTGAGCGTGAAGTTGTCCTTGATTTCAGAGCGCAGCCTCACTTCTTCCTCCCTGCCGTCCTCTTTTTTCGGTAATGTGGCGATGATCCCCCATACCAGCAGGATGATCACGGCTCCTATACCCCCCAGCGCCACTATTCTGCTCCTTTCAGTTTTTGTCATGGCATCTCGTATCGCTGGTTGTATGTCCGGAAGAAAAATCCGGAAGTGTTCTCCGGAAAACGTGGTGTGGTACGTATGACGGTACCCTCGCTGAGAATCCGTATCTTCCTGACATCATTTCCGTTGATGATGCTCAGGACTGACGAGAAGGTGACGTGATACTCGTCCCCGCTGACGGATACCGAGAGCATCTTCTCGAACTCCGTCCTGTAGACCACTCCGAGTTCCAGGGCGTCGCCGTACCCCCTGTCAGCCTGGTATTTGGCGAATATGGTGTTCGCGTCCGGCTTGTTGACCAGGAACAGGGCGCGTGCCCGGTTCTCCTGCAGGGAGAGCCTGTCGAAACTGTTCAGATAATAGGCCGTATGGTAGCAATGGTTCTTTAAAAGGGATTCATACAGCAGATCCTGCTGCATGGCCTTGAAGCGGAGCAGTTCCCCGCCTTCATTGACGACCAGGATCTTGTCCATCGCGCTGTTTACCACCCTGTAGCTGAAAAACAGCACCATCGCTATTGTGGCGGCACAGAATATGAATACCAGCCTGGTGCGGAACGTATGGTTCTTTCTGGCTTCCGCCAGGCGGGAGAAATCTTTAAGTATGTTCTTTATGTCCATCATATCAGCTATAACCATTTGTTAACCGTTGCTTTCACCGTGGCGAGCATCGCCAGTTTCAGCAGGAAGGAAAATATCACCATGAGCGTTATCGACCAGGGGCGCTGCTGTACATAGTTCACTACAATCAGATCAGAAAACACGCTGGCGATGACAAATCCCGGATACAGCATGTAGCACCCGACCATCTGTCTGGCCCATGTGTAGAAGGAACTGCGGGTGTCGCTGTTGTACAGGCAGGCTATCGCCAGGGGCGATATGACCTCGAGCAGTATCAGGATGAGGTAGCGCGTGCACAGGAACACCAGCATGAGGTAGTCGTATGCGACTCCCCCGAAGCTGCCCACCGCTCCCGCCAGCAGGGAGTTGAAGGTCGTGTCCAGCCCGTTGACCGCTATGTCGATGATGTCACTGTTCATCAGGTCGTCGAAGGCCTGCTCGATCGGCTTCTTCCAGATATTGTCCGGATTGTAGACCCCTCCGGCGGCGAGCGACTCCATCAGCCTGTCCGCGGCGTATGCAAGTACGGTCTCAAGCGTGTCCAGCAACACGGGCATGATGCAGATGAGGGCTATGCAGAGGATGTACTCCCTGCCCAGCTCATAAAACTGTTTTGCATTGAATCCCTTGCCTTCGTGAACCATCTCCTTGATGATACCTGCAAGCTTGAATACAAAGGTGGTAATCACAAATCCGGCAACAAGGGCATAGAATCCCTCCACCACTATCATCCCCTTGATCTGCAGGTATGCGTTGTTCAGATTGCTGTATGCCTCTTCCATGTCTATCTCAGGTTTCTCTTCAGTCTTTCATACTGGGATATGATCCGGGATACCTTCGAGACCTTCCTTTCCTGCTCGATGGTCTGTCTCTCTATCTCCTGCAGGACGGCCAGCCGCTCGGAGTCGTTCATCTTCACGCTTGTGGAGAGTATGGTCCTTGACAGGCTGATGAGCCGTGTGTTGTTGAGCATGACCAGGTCAAGGCTGGATGTGAGCGTCTGCAGGGTTGACGTGCCCAGTTTTTTGTTCGTCACCAGGTCTATGCACTTCTCTGACAGCCTTCCCTGTCTCTCTATGATTGATTTGGCGGTCTCACAGCTGGAGATGACGGAGTTGACCTTGCGCATCATGTCCAGTGTCTCGTCCAGCCGGTCTTTCTGCTCCTTCAGGTAGCCCACCTGTTTTTGCAGTTCCGAGAAGTTCTTGACGTTCTGTGCAAGGTTGGGCGCGTCCGCCACCGCCCATTGTGCGGATGCGGTTGCCGCCGTCATCAGCACGAGCATGGATAAAGTAATTTCTTCATTTGTTCTTGTTTTTGTTGTTTCTTATTGATGTTCCCTTATATATTCCTCTATGGCGTCCTCCATGGACATCCTCCGGTTCTTCTCCTCAAGGTCCGACCATATCTCCCCCTCCGTCTGGAACGCAAGGAATTTCTCCCTTGAGAACTCCAGGCGGGTGACGGTGGCGTAATGTTCCCCCAGCCGCATGAAACACTCCGAATAGGGCCGTTGTCCCGAAAAACTGTTCCTCATGGACTTCATCAGGGCTATCTGTCCGGGATGGGTCAGCCTGAACCTGTCTATGACGGACTGGTAGATGACCTCCTTGGTGGGAAGCACGAACAGCATGTCCGTATTGGCTATGATGTTCTTTGTGTGCTCGTTCTCCGGCAGCTGGTCGGGATTCTGGATGATGGTGTACACCGCCCCGTTCTCCTTCCTGATCTTCTGATAGCAGAAGGCCACGGAGCTGTGTATCCCGGTTCCCGTGGCCGTATCGACCATCTGCGCGGTCTCGCCGTACTCGTCAAAGATCAGGACGCCCCGTTTCCTCCGGTCACTGAGCAGCTTCTTCTGTATGACGGTGAATATCATGCCCATCACGAGGTTGCTCAGAAACCTGTCCTGCTTGATCTGCGTCAGTTCGAACACGATGAACTTCTTTCCCGAGAAGTCCGTTCCCGTATCCTTGCATACGTTCTCGTAGCGTCTGCCGGGCAGGAACTCGCCGCAGTTCAGGCTGAAGGACTCCAGGGAGAAATAATCTTTGGGGATGTGCTTCCTTGCCAGAATCTCGGGGTAATGTTCCGTCACGTGGTTGTAGAAACTCTCGAAATTGTGCCCTTCACGGACATTCTCGTAATAGTCCTGGATGAAACGGGTGAGGGCCACCTCCTTCTCCGACTCGTCCTTTGTGAACATGTGCCTCCAGTATTTCTGCACGACCCCCGAGAGCATCTCGATGCTTCCGTTGTCCAGTTCCTCCCCCTGCAGGTCGAAGGGGTTGATGCCCAGCGCCGTCCTGCCGTCGTAGTCCACGTGCAGGGAGATGTCCGGATAGAGCCTGCAGAGCTGGCTGAAGCTCTTTCCGAACTCGACCACCACGACCGTATAGTCCTGCTCGATGAGCTGCTGGGTAAGGTTCAGGGTAAAGGCGGACTTGCCGCCGCCGGTTCCGGCTATGACCATCCCGTTACGGGCATTGACCCTCTTTTGCCCGCATCCCAGATGTCCTTTCTCAGAGGGACCTGGTACATCCTGTCATGCACATAGATGCCCTCGCTGTCATTCCTGAAACTGCCGCACTGGAGAAAGAAGCACAATGCCATGGGCAGGGTGGTCAGGAACAGGTATTTCCGCGGCATCAGGTGGATCTGGCCGGGGACGCAGGCGAAATGCACCGCAGCCAGGTTCTCATATCCGGGAATATAATACCCGAGACGGGCCAGGTTGAGCGTCTCCCTGATCTTTTTGTCGGCCTTCTCCAGTTCGGCCTCCGACTCGTCGAACACACAGACCGAGAAGAAGCTGCGTACCAGTGTCTCGTTCTCCTCAAGGATTTCCTGCTGGAGCTCGTCCAGTTTCTGGTACTGTACCTTGATGGACCTGCTCATGCCGGAATTGCTTCCATAAATGTCGATATTGCGGGCGATCCGCTCGCGCAGCCGTCCGTTCCCCTCAAAGAAAACCACCTGGTTCACGATGTGGTTGTACGGCAGGTACATCCCAAGCCGCTCCAGCATCGGATGGTACAGCAGGGAGCCGGCGGGAGGAAGGGAGTCGTCCCGTACACAGGAATCCAGGCTGCCGTCAGGGAGAAAGATCTCATCGCAGACGGCGAAACAGCGTGCCCGTTTCTTTCCTGTGCGGAGTTCCGTGTCGGCATGTATGTCCACAACCGCCCCCGGGGCGTCGAACAGGGTGGTGTATCCGGCCGTGAAGTCCCGCATTTCCTGCCCTGACATCGGGGCTATCTCCGTATCACGCATGCTCCGGATGATGCCGACGGCGTTGTCAACTCCCTCGAGGAATTCATCGAGCCTGGCGAGGTCCTCCTTATGGAGGTTCTCCTTATAGGACAGGGGTGAGGATATGTAGGCCTTCTCAAGACTTTTGAGTCCGGAAAGTACAAAGTGCATGACGCAGGTATGGCTGACATACAGTCGTCCCCGGAAATGCCGCGCATCGGCCCGGTCAAGGAAAGAACCGCCGGCAATGTCCGGACAGTACCTTTCCTTGAGGAACACATCCTGTTTGTGCACATATGTACCGTCCGGGAGAAACTTGAAGGCTTCCCGGAACATGCCGTCCCTCCTGTCGATATCCTCCGGAGTCAGGGAATAGCATTCCGGTTCCCGGAGTTCGAAAGAAACGCATATGCTGCCGCTGCGGGTCAGGACGACGCCCTGGCCCTCCGATTCACTGACAATGTCAAGTATGCTGTATGCCTCTTCTGATTTCATTATGCTCCTTTTTTGTTAATACCCTGTTTATGTCCAGATTACTGATGTTTATCTCTTTTCCCGTCTCCTTGAACTTTTGGGGCCGTGCCTTTCTTTTCAGCTTGTATAGAAGTAGCGGCAGGGTGGGCAGCGAGATGACGAGCACCAGGACCGGCAGGTTCCAGTTGCCTGCGGATATCCCCGCACGGATGCCGAGGAAGAACAGGACGAAAGCGGCGGAACAACAGCCGACGAATATCCAGTAGTCCCCGGAAAGAAGCCCCCGTATCATGCAGGGGCTCTCCAGTCCTTTTCTGATCCTGTATCTCATATCGACAGGCTGATACCGGAAATGGCACTCTTTACGGCGGACACCACGACTGCGGCCAGCAATGCAAAGCCGACATACCAGCCCAGGGCGACGAATCCTTCCTTTCGCGTGCCCCTGTTCTCCTTGTCGATGATATTGTCCCATTGCTGGATAAGGCCCAGAATGATACCTCCAAGCATAAAACCGCCGAACACGGGCAGTGTAAAACTGTCCAGGACATCATTGATCGCTCCCCGGGCATCCTGGGCGAATCCCCGGAGTGTATATGATGCAGACATGACAGTCAGAAACAATTTTTTTCCTGTAAAATTTCTCATTTTGTTATTATTTGTTAGGTTTGATAGTTCCGTTATAGTCTTCTCCTTCCTGCCAGGGACGGACACTTACACCGGAAAGAATGAGTCCCCCTTCTTTGCCCAGGGACAATGCATATCCGTATCTTTTCCCGGCCTCCAGGGTGACGGCCGGCAGCAGCCAGCCGTATGTGTTCTCCTGAAAACGGATCACGACCCTGTTGTTTCCCGCCTTGCCCGGCAGCAGAAGGAGGGTGTTCCCCTCCGAGGGGACCGTACCTTTTTCGCCTGCCGACAGTTTGCCGCCGGCAAGGTCATAAGTGCCGCCTGTAGGAACATCCTCCACACTCAGAGTGCACGCGCTGCTGCCCTCTATGGTGAATTCCAGCAGGCAGAGCAGGTGTTCCATCCCTATGTCCGCTGACCGGTTCTGCCAGTCCAGGCGTATCTCCCCGGATGCCAGGTAGTCGGTCTGGGGGACCAGGCTCAGGGGCAGCTCCTTTCCCGGGATGGCGGCGAAAGGGGAGAATGCGAACAGCCTGCAGGGGGTCTCCGTGAGTGTGACCTCCGGAAAGATCCAGCCTTCCCCGTATGTTACATGCAGCGGGTTTACGGCTCCGGCATAACCGCCGCCCGTATCGTCAAGCAGCACCATTCCGAAATCTTTCACAAGGGTGGGACTTCCGTCAGTTCCGCCACGGCTGGAGCAGCTCTCTATCCTCAGTCCGGCCTTCCCGCCCTGCGGGAAGGGCTCCCGTTCACCCGAGCAGCCCGCAAGGACTGCCGGTAGCAGGAACAGGACAACCGGTTTGTATATGTCTATTTTCATAACCGCATTCAATTGATTTTTTGTTATTGTTCGATGTCAATGGAAGTCTTTCCCTTTTGTCTGACAGTCAGGGTCAGCTTCATGTTGCTTTCCTCTTGTGTGAGTGTGACATTTCCACTACGTATTTCCTTTGCCGGATTCTCCTCGTAGCTTACCGACGAGCCGTTCACATGAATCCAGCTGTCACCGGATGCGCTCCAGGAAAGGGCTTTTGTAGAGTTGCCCGTTTTCTTGTAACTTGTTATGTCCAAAATAAACGAACCAGAACTGGATTCGACACGCTCACTATGGCTGGTTCCGCCATCCGCATAGCTGAAATAATAGCTTACCGGAGATCCCTCCTGGGTGATTGTGGCCGTGGCCGAGCTTCCTCCGTGACTTGCCGTAAACACACAGCTCCGGGATGAGCCTGACAGGTTTTCCGACACTGTCACCGTATTCCCTGAAAGGAGGAATCCTTCTGCTCCTCCGCTGAGGGAGGGGACAGCCGTCTGTGTGTTTTCTGCCACTCCGTTGACGAACACTCCGCGTGAGGCTCCCGCCACAAGGGAAGATCTGCCGCCCTGCCAGCCGATGACGGAGGGATTTGCCGTCAGGGTGACCGACCAGCCGCCATAATTACGGTACCTGGGCTCGAGTGTACGGTCCGACAGTACCTCGAAACTGTACCGTGTGTCATTCGACACGATCCTGCCGTCCTCGTACCATCCTGCGAACTCATAACCGCCGTTCACGGACGCGGTGACCGTGCAGGTGCTTCCCATGTCGTACAGGCCCGCACCTGTGGTGCTTCCACCCTGCGGATAGTCAAGGACGGTTATCCGTATCTTGTAATCTATCCGGTAGTTGTGGATTCTGCCGGGTTCGGTGGTCATGTCGGAAGTGCCGCGCAGCTTCATGTCCGGGGTTCCTGTGAGGGTTATGTAATTGGAGGTTGTCGTAAGGGTCTGGGCGGGTATGGTCATCCGGAATACCGTGGTGAGGTTCCCGGAACTGTACCTGTACATGGCATAGCTTCCCCTGGTCTCGTCCGTAACGGTTTTTCCGGTAAGCAGGTTGAACCGGCTGCCGTATTTCACATTTTCCATACGGGCGCCGTCCACGCGGTCGCTTCCTTCCACCCGGACCTCCACGGTCGACAGCCGGTGCTCGAAATGCAGCGGTATCGTATAGTCCTGTATTACGTCCGTATAGGACGCTGTCAGGAAATCGGCTGAAAGCCATCCGGACTTTTCCTGCTGGTCTCCTATGGAATGGGATATGGCGGTGATGTCTGTCTGCCCCTCCTTGAAAGGATAATATACATAGAAGTCAAGATCGGTCCCCACCGTCACAATGATGTTGTCCTCTTCCGTTGCGGGTTTGAATGCCCGGCCGTCATAGGTGTATTTGTTATTTGTGGCCCAGTACACGCCGGTCTTGGGCTCGATGGCAAATACGCCTATGGAGTTTCCCTTTTCGAACGTGCCTTCCTGGGTGGCACGCGTTTGGGCGACGGTAAAGGTGACACGGCCGTTTTCCGGGCATGGCTCCTCCTGTTCCTTCCGGCAGGAGGATACGGACAGCAGGACAAGGAAGCCGCAGATTATCGTTGTTATTGATTTTACCATGATTGTTTTTTTAGGACGGGGACCGGAGTCCCCTGTTGTTCTGTAATTTATTTGACCGGTACAAGCGTTACGTCGGATTCGCTTGAACCCCATGGCTCGATGGTTACGGACTGTCCGTTCTCGCCTCCGATTTCCGCGTCATTGGAGCGCATCGTTATCGAATAGATATATCTCTTTCCGGCTTCCCAGCTTATCTGGGGAATGGAATAGGTATAGGTTGCCCCGTCGATGACGACCTCCATGCTGACTTCTCCGGATGCCAGGCTCATGGGATAGATTGCGGCGGCGAAGTCTACCGACGGGTTCCCCTGTGCCGGAATGGTCGTGTTGGGAGTCCATGAGAGTTCCGTGGATGTCGGGGAGAAGATGATCCTTCCGTTGTCGTTTAGGTTCATTGTCCCCGAGGTTCCGAACTTGGCCGCCTTGGATTTCAGTTTCGCGGATGTCAGGTTGCCGTCATTATGATATTCCGGAGAAACTTTCAGACGGATGACGAGCTGGGACAATGCATGTTTCATGGGAATGACGGCATCCGTTTCAATGACCGACACCTGGTTTGTGCTCTTTCCCCACATGTAGTCGACAGAGGTTCCCGCATTGATGGGAACGGGGACTTTGGTACCGTCAGCGACGGCCTGGTTGTATGGGTAATACGCCCATATCGTCGCCTTGTCCGAAAGAAGATAGACGGGTTTTGCCTGGCTCCATCCGGCCGCTGTTTTTGTGGACTTGTTGTTCTGCGCGTCATAACGCGGATAGGCGTCCCCCCATCCGGTGGCCTTGTACATGAACAGCCCCATGGCGTCATTTACCGCCCATTCGGTTTTCGGCACGAAGCCGGCCCTCGTGTCCGTGCCGACTGTCGGCACAATATTCAGTACGGAGGCTGAAACCCCGTCTGTTTCCGGTTGTTCGTCCACTATTTCCTTGTTGCTGCATGAAGCCAGCATCCCGGCGGCAATTACCGCTGCCGAAATCATAATTCTTGTTTTCATTTTTCTTGTTGATTTGGTTTTGTTATAATTATAGTCTTATGGAAATTCCGTTTCGGGGGTGTCCTCCCAGTCCGGGATGATGACCGGCCCGCCAATCTCCAGTTCCCTGCCGATGTGCAGGTCCAGCTCCAGCGAGATCTCGTCACCGTCGAATCCCCGCAGATACGGGGTCAGGTCAACTGACTGCCGTTCATTGAATACGGAGTCCTCCTCCTTCATCAGAACCTCTACGGCAAGAATGTTCTCTGCCGCCGGACTGAATCCGAACACATAAAGGCCCGCCGTCCATACATTGTCGGCCTTCTTTGCGAAGGAGGCGGTCGCACTTGCGGTTCCGGTCCTTTCACGGGAGGCCAGATACCTGGCCGTAGAGATTCCCGAAAGGGTACAGTTCAAGCCGGACAACGGTACGGTGTTGCCGGACACGTTAATCTTTATGTTCAGTTTCTGGACAAAAGCCGCAGGCTGTATCCTTACCCGTTTGGGATTCCGATATTCAAGCCTTTCACTGAAGGCCGAGGAACAGCAGAATTTCTGTACCTCTGAAATGTGCGCCTCCCCGTCAATGGTGTCAGTCCGGACGGACAGACGCGTCTCATGATAGTCATTCCTGTCCAGCAGTTCATAGTTCCCCGTATAGAACAGGAACCTGTATGCCCCCTGGGGCAGGCTCCAGCGGAGTGTATCCTGTGTGAACGTTGTCCCTTCGGAATACGGCACATCCGTTCCGAAAGGGATGACGTGTCTTTCCTGGGGGACAGGCGGCTTTTCCTTTATTCCGCTGAAATCGCACCAGGCTACAAGTTCTCCTTCCCGGATACAGAAGTCCTCATTGAAATTGCAGCCGCCGAGCATTATTGCGGGGAATGACGCAAGTACCAGTACTTTTCTGTCAATATTCATCTTTGTATAAATTATAAGTTTCAATAAGCGTGTTTATTTCGGGGTCCAGCCGTCCGCGCCATATCTTGCCGGCATCCTGGTCGCATGACCTGACATATGACTTGACGGCATCCTCCTTGCGCCCCAGGCGGCTGTACAGGATGGCGAGCAGGTAGTTCCGGTCTGATGTGTCCCGCTGTTCCCGCATGATCTCAAGCGCACGGGCGTCATAGCCGAGCGACATGAGGCAGACAGCGGTATTATAGTCTGCCGGGTAGTGCTCGTCCAGCAGGGCAAGAGCCTGTTTGTACCTCCTGTCCTCTATCATCCGCACGGCAGCCATATAGGTGCTGTCGATGACCGGCATCACAACCGTGTCCTGAATCATGTCCCGCCGGTGGAGATGGAACAGGAATTCCACTCCGCGCAGGAGAGGATAATGCTTTTCCCGGATTCTCCTGTAATCCTCCGGATATTTTCTCAGGGCGTGCTCACGGATGTCCGGATTCCTTGTTTCCTCCATGATCCGGAGCAGTTCCGGCCGGTGTCTCAGGGTGTCGTCTTTTGCGACAAGTCCGCGCAGCCTTTCCCAGTCTTCCCCCCGCCATGCAGGGCGGAAGATGGTGTCAACGCCTTCCGCATCCTCCGTACGTCTTGCAAGGTACTTTTTCAGTTCCGTCGCACGTCCCCTGGACAGGAACAGATTCATCCCCGCATCACCCTCCGGAGATGAGGTCGCGGTCATCAGCACGCTGTCTATGAGGAACTCTCCTGTATAGTTTATGCTCCGTATCGCCTTGAACACCTTGTCGATTTCCGACCTGTTGTTTCCGGTTTCCTCCCGGAACTCGGTACTGCCTGTCTTATAGGCCACGTATGCGCGCAGGCTTACCTCGTCCTTGCGGGTGACAATCTTCTTTTTATAGCGGGGAGTCCGGTCAAGGAACTGCACCATGCTCGAGATGAAATAGGTGATCGTGTCCGACGGCGGAAGCGGGGTACGTGTCTCGTCCTTGGAAAGGATCAGTCCGTCAAGCGTCAGATCTATCCTTTTCGTGTTTTCCGTGGCCGGGAGTTCCTGCTTGTAATAATAGACGAACTTGTTCCCTTCCCGGATGACCGTATCCAGACGGGCCGGCTCATACGGAAAACGCACATATTTGTCATACATGGCACCGGCCTGTTCCTTTCTCTTCTGGTTCTCCGCCATCTTGCCGTAATCGGTGAAACGCCTCGTGATGGTGGCGGAATCTTCAGGGGAGATGCTCCGGGTACGGATCTTATATCCGTCTTCGGCAAACATCCTCCATCTGGAAGGGATATATTTCCCTTCAAGCTCCCTGGTCATCCAGTAGGCGGGAAGATGCTCCAGGATTGAATTGTAGCCGGCGATGGCTCTCCGGTTCTGCTCGACACGCCAGTTGAACAGGGCAAACCGGGCATTGGCCTTGTCCGACCAGTCAATCCAGCGTTCTTTCTGCAGCACCTCGTGCTTCCAGGCCTGGAAGTATTCCTCTTCCAGTTCGGCCAGTGCCTTCCTGTAGCCTTTCTCGTCAAACAGTTTCTGCAGGTACAGGCTGTCGGGTATGATGGAGTTGATGAACGCCTGGTAGCGCATATAGCCTCTTTTCTGCATCTTGGCAAAGTCAGCCCCTGAAAGGAAGATCCTGTCCAGATATAACGTATCCGAAGGCTTGTAGGCCACCGGGGCCAGCTGGAGTTGCCACTTGTTGCTGATCAGCTCTCCCGGAACCGTCACGACAAAGTCCAGGTTTATCTTCCCGTTTCTTTCCGCCACCTGCTTGCTTCTGGCCATTACGGTGATTTCGGACAGTTCCACGGAAGTGATCTCCTCACCGGTCACGCTGTCTTTCTCGGCCCGCGTGACGATATGCCGCTCACCCTTGTCGTCTGTCCATGCTATCTGTTCCGGCACCTTGCAGGCCGTATCCGTTGTCGCCTCCCTCACCCCGGGCTGCGAGATGCGCACGCGTGCCAGACGGTGCTCCGATCCGCAGGAAAGGAGCAGGCCCGAGAGCAGTGCAAACGGTATGATACGTCTTGTAGTCCTCATCCTTCCCGCTTAAAAAAGATACACGACATTGAGAGCTGCACGGGTCGGAAGAAAATGCCAGCCGTACTCCTGTCCGACAAGGTCCCCGCAGCGTTTGCACAGATATTTGTCATAAGCCAGCCATACGGCACCCGCACCGGCTTCCCATTCGAGGTTCCAGCGCCTGCCTATCTGGTAGGCCTTCCCGATACTTAAACCTACTCCGTAGCCTTCCCCCTCGTAGCGGTACTTGTTGCCGAACAGGTTCCCCACGCTGTAGGTGCCGGCCGTACCGTACATGCCGATGAATCCGCCCATGTAGCTTTCCAGCAGCCAGTAGCGTACTCCGGGGGCCGCATAGAAATTGCGGAACTGCCGGTTGCGGCCGAACTTGAACGGGTTGTACTGCACGGGCAGGTGCAGTGACCATTTACGGTTCAGCGTCATGGAAGCCTCCAGATTCAGGTTGGTCGTTGCCAGACCGATCACATTGGTACGCAATGAGTAGGACTGTGCCGATACCGACAGGAAGAATGCCAGCAGTCCCGCACACAGAAACAGCTTTTTTCCCGTATTCATTCTCATGCCTCCTTTGCTTTGATGACGGTCACCTCCCAGGCCGTCAGGGTATTGAACCACCGGTTCTCCCACTGGCGGGCGGAACAGTCAAATTTCACATGCACAGTCTGGCCGGCTTCAACCGCATACCGGTCGATGTTGGCGTTCATCAGCTGCAGGCACAGGCTCTGCGGTCTGCTTTCCTCCGTCTCGAGGACAAATTCCCGGCTCTTCCACTCATTGCCGGAAGTTTTGCCGACCCCATCCTTTATGGGAAGTACGGCGATAACTTTTCCTTGTATTTCCATTTTTAATCGGTTTTATTTAGCAGAATGTCACAATAGGCATCTGCATCTATTTTTTGAGATTGTATTTTATTGATTTTGAATCCGGCTTCTAAAAAATCAGAAAGTTCGATGCCTGATAAGAAAAAAGTCCTTATCTCAATATATTCTCCGGGCATTGTTAAACCTGACATCTCCTTTTGTTGCCAATATCTAACCCATGTATGAGCGTTCTTATTGAGAAGGTTGAATATAATTTGTTCTATACTCATTCTTAATTTAATATTAATCATCTTCAACGAAAGTGTTAGTCGTGTTTATCACACCAGCAGAATCAACGCTCTTACCATCCCGGATAAACACTTTTTCTCGCATTAACTCTTCATAGTCATATCGTGACATTCCGATTACACACACACGACCATCAACATACAATTTACATTTCATTAATTCAGTTTCTTCTATCGGACCGATAACATCTATTTGAATTGTTCTTTTATTCATAATTCATTCCTTTCTATATCGTTTATAGTCATATCCAGCTATTTCCGTTGAAAATCAAAAATGGCTTTCTGTAGCTCTTCACTATCTTTGGGTATATGTGTTTCATCAATATGACAATAGCAATATTTGCTGCCGTAACTGCACACGTTGAATGTATTGTTCAGAATCTCGCCATATTCCCACCGTGCATTCGGATTCGGTATCCTACCTTCCTGGAGCCACTGCCATTCTGTTTTCATGTTCTCTCGATAAGCCATGTTTTTTTTTCGCTTCTCGTCCCTTTTATCTGATGCTTTTTTGTGCTCTTTTCGTTTAGCTCTAAGCATGTCCTTTGCAGTTTCAGAGTCTTTGTGAACTTCGTTGTCTTTGTAGTATGTTGCTTTCTGCCCGTGAAAACAATTAGTCCAACGTTCTTCACCTACCGCATCAGCGTTAGGTACATAACCCTCTTTTGCCCATTGTAATGCCGTTAATGCTTCCATAGGTCTTATTGTATTAAATCCAACTTATAGCTTCAACTTTCTTAATACATCTACCATCAGGGGGAGTTATTGTGAATCCTCCATATCCTTTGACTGATTCCTGCCGGTATGCCTCCGCAGAAGATGGAGGCAGCGCTTGACAAGACGCAGCCGCCGGGTCTCCACGCAGGGAAGCACCTCCAGGGTCACCACCACCGGCGCGTCCTGCCAGGTGATTCGCGGAAACATCTCTCCGAACTGTCCTTTGGGGATGTAAAGGGCTTCCTCGCCGGTCCACATCCCCGTGTCCCTTTCGGGAGGACAGGTGAAAAGATGTCCCGTACCGTTATAGTCCACGGCAAACCAGTATGTGTTCCTCATCCTTTCTCTCCGTCCTTGTCTTTCCCGGGAAAGGAAACTATGCCTTTTCCCAGCAGGTTCCTCACTTTTGCAATGGAGATGATGCATACAAGATTGTCCGGCTTTCCTTTCACATGGATGTACCATCTTCCGGAATCGTTTCCCGCATCGAAATGCAGGGGTTGGGTACGCGGATACCTGGCATCCAGTTCTTCTATCCGGCAATGAATCTCCTCTTTCAGATCATCCAGTGCGTTCCGGTCCTTGAGCAGGCAGTCCTTGAACTTCAGGATATGGCTCTGGAGCTCGCTGCCTTTCCTATTGACCGACGCATAAGTCTGTATATAATGTATAAAGTACATACTATTATGATTTTAACGGTTTATTCTATTTCCTCGCCCCATAAATCCAGATCACTGGGGGCGGTCCTGATCTGATACGCAAGCCACAGCATGCCCAGTGCATACAGGGCCGCAAATGATATCCACAATACTGTCATATACCACCTCCTTTTATCTGCCGGTTCAGACTGATGTTCCTGCCGTCACCCATGCCTGAGTAATACGCGGAGCGGTCGGTTCCGGTCTTTCTCGGATGTGCCTTTGAAGTGCCGGCTCCTATTTTTTCCAGGTACTTGTCAATAAGCGCGTCATGGCAGCATGTTAGGGCGGTTTCCCGTGCCTCACCTTCGGAAGTGGTGGACTCCTTCAGACGCATCAGCTTGCGGATACGTTCCATGATTTTATCCGGTATGTCATTGTTCAGTTTCATGCTTGATCGTTTAATCCTCATCAAAATCATCCTTCTGTAAATCGTAGCCGGTCAGTACGGCTTCTTTCAACAACGTTTTCAGGTCATCTGACGGGCCGGATGACAGCAGTCTTCCGGCAATCTCTTCCGCACGTTCGACCGTACCGAACCAGGTGGTGTATTTCCTGCCTTCTATTGTTATGTCCTGGGAGAAGTTCACGCGGGCGGCATTGCACCTGACAGATTCCCTGGCCAGACGCTTTCCGAACCATCCGGCAAAGGCCATGAGGTCTGTATGGGAACCGGCGGCCCTGTCCATGCAACGCTCAAGGTTCTGGCTCATGCCCTCCTCGAACATGACCCTCGCAAATGTTTTCCCGGCATTGCAGCCGTTCCGGACTGCCGCATCCCGGTATATTTCCTCAAATGTTTTCATCGTTCTGTTTTTTTTGCTCTTCATATTTCATGTCCCGCTGCCGGACATCCGGCCTTCTGCAGGAATTCATTAAAATCATTGCACCCGGGATACAGGCGTTCCGACTCGTTCACCAGTATCACGTTTTCAGGAAGGAAACTCCGTATCTTTCCCAGTGCCCCGCGCCCCGGGGCGTCGTTGTCGAGAAAGGCGTGTACCTTCTCATACTTTGAAAGGAAATCCTTTGAACGGTCCACAATGGCCGTGGAGTTCAATACGCACACGTCCAGCTTTCCAAGTGCGGGCATCTCCGGATGCTCCCTTGCGTACTGCTTGAAACTGAGAAGGTCAAAAAAGCCCTCGAAAACGGCGCAGGACCTGTTGCCTTCACTGATGCAGGTAATATCCTTGGCGTAGGCGCACCCCTTGAACATGCTGTTCCGCAATTCGAAACCCCGGTGGTCGTTGGCGAATCCGAGCGCATATTTCTCACGCGGATTCCTCTCGAAACAGTAGTGGACCTCCACACAGTATTTACGGACAATCTCCCCGTCAATGCCACGTGAGGCGGCGTAGTCAAGCAGATGCCTGTTCTGAACGGGAATGACCTTCAGGACGGTCATTGGGGCGGCTGCCGGAAGCCTTCCTGACACCGTTTCCGGTTTCCGTATCGAAGGCATGGAAAGCTGCGGGGAGGTCCTCATCCTTCCGAGTTCCTTCATGGCCTGCGGAAAGGAGCAGTTTTCCACACGCATGACCAGATCCACCGCCCTGCCATACGTACCGTCCCCAAAATCATACCAGCGGTTCTCCTCCCTGAAAACCTTGAAGCTCGGGGAAGTATCGGAACGGAAGGGGGAACGGTACATGTCATAGCCGCCGTACCGTCTGGACGGCTCGTAACCGTAATGGGAGAGGATGTCTCCCAACGGGATTGAATTGGCTTCCTGTGATGTCATGGTTATGTCGCTTTAATGGTATTTTCCGTTTGATTCCTGCCGGTCCTCACGGATGGGCAGGATGAGTTTTTTAAATTTATAAATTTATTCCCGCCATCCTCGCGGACAGCTTTTCAGGGTAATTCCATCATATTGTCAACACGGCGTTTCCGGCTCCTATGCGGAAACTGCCTGCCTCATACGGCTCAGGATAAACCTGGTGGGGCTCTTGATCCTCTTGTTCCCCCAGGTTTCCTTCAGGGCGGTGTCCAGCACCATGGGCGCCACGGAGGCGAGCTGCAGGATCTCCTGCTGGTCCCTCACCGCGACCCCCAGAAGCTCGAGCGTCTTGCGGCGGTTGCGCATGGTTTCCTCCTGCCTCCTCTGCCGGTCGGCCTCTCCGTACTCGGCGTTGTATTTGGCGATATAGTTTTCAACGAGAGGATACAGGTAGTTCCCCTTGGTCAGGTGGAAATCACTCTGCAGGATATCCTCGATTGCCTTTCCGACCGGGAATTCGGGATAACAGGCCGAAAGCCGGTATATCCAGCCGGTATAATACTCGTCCACTCCCAGATACTTGAGCTTTCCCGGAAGAGAATCCCTGTCCTCATCCTTCTCCCCTTCACCGGAGGCTTGTGTCGGAGGGGTTGGGGAGGATATTTTATTTTCTTTTATTTTATACGGTTTATTTTCGCGAGTTTTGTCCGCTTCTTCGCGAAGTTCCTTTTCAGCGGCGAACAATGTGCGTATGCGAGTCACAGCCTGCCGGATTTCCTTCCCATCCTCCGGAAGGGAAGCCGGAGATCCGCATTCATGTGCCGGGGTGTCCTGCTGTTCACAAGTGGCATGCGGTATGGTGGCGGACTCCGGTGACGGTTCCGTTTCCAGCAGAAGGATGCTTTCCGGAATGCCGGGCTTGCGGTGGATGGCCTTGCAGATGCCTACATACAGTTCCTGTATCTCCTCACTGGTCAGAATCTGTTTGTCCTGCCACAGTTCTTTGTTGAAAAGGCCCAGTTCGGCGCAGTAGTCGATGATGTCCGAAACCTTGTTCTCATCCATACGGGAATAGTCCGAGATGTCGAACAGACCGTCGGCATCCATAACCATATAGCATCCCTCGACACGGTAGATCTCGTTTACAATGAAATGGAACACACCCCAGCCTTCCATTCCAAATTTATTTTTTAGTCTCTTTACTTTCGGATCATAGAAATGATCGGTTTCGAACCTGAAATAGGTGAAACCCTTTTTAGCTGTTTTTGGCATAAGCTTTATATTTAAAGTGGATAATACATCAGCTGGCCGAAAGCTCGAACTCCTTGGGAATGTCGGGATATCGGGAGAGCAGACCGCAGGATCTGACATGATCCATATAGTTCCGCTGTATGTCAGCGGAAGTCAGGATGCGGTGTTTTTCGTATAGCTCACCGTTGAAAAGTCCGACTTGTATGCAGCCGTTGACAATTCTTGTGACATCTTCCAAAGAGGCATTCCAGTAAGAGGCCACCGCCTGCGCCGTTTCCTCGCACCACAGCAGGAGGTAGCTCCCGTTGTGGAGTGTCTCGTTTACGAGATACCGGTAAATGCTGTAACCGGAAAAACCGTATTGGCGGGTGAGTCTTCTGACTTTCATGTCAGAAAATTGGGAAGTGCTGAGCTCATAGCAAGGATGTGTTCCGCATTCCTGGCGCCGTACAGCCCTTGCTTTATGCTGTTGTTCCAGTGTTCCAACCATACAATGAAGCTTCTGCTAACAAGAAATAAGTTTCCCATGCTGCAAAGAATATGCGAGATTTGCCCTGACAATAGTCTTTACCCAACATTGGAAGAGTACAGCCGGGGCCATATCCATTTGTCACCAGTTGGTTATAAGCCAAGGTTGGCGACCATCCACCGCGCGAACCAGCGGGATAACCATTCCAACAACGAGTTGCATCAATCTTTATTTCCCCAGGATTATCCTTATTAGGAATCGGATTCCCGTTTTCGTCTACTGTGTAAAGAACGAAATCTTTAGCTGTTCTATCATTATATTTATCTATGTAGTTCTCAGCATTTTCATCATCAGGTAAACAGAATATCTTTAATGCACGCGGATCAAGATTTTCCGGCATACCATCCAGCCAATATTGTTTAGTAGGATTATCTGTATTAGCAACATAATGTCTGTCATATTTAATACCTAAATAATTAGCTGGTTTAACATAACTAGCCAAATCGGAACGTTGTTCTGTTACTTTAATACCACCTAAATTGGTCAGAAGATTAGCAACTGTTGAGGAAAGAACCTGATCGTCAAATGAACGGGTATATACTCCGGAAAAGACATCCCATCCATCATTTTCTTTTACTGCAAACATCTCATCAGCCGTTAAAATCTTGTTACCTTTAGCCGCATCCTCAAATTCGGTCTGCGCAGTTGCCTTGTCGATGTTTGATAAACGCATAGCCAGACGCATACGGAGTGAATTTGCATATTTCTGCCACTTCACAGGATCATATTTTACATTGTCAAACGGGTCGCATTTACCTTCTGCCTCAACAGGTAGGACAGAGGTGTTGATAGCTGCTGCGGCTTCTTTCAACTCCTTTAAAATGAATTCATAATCATCTTTCTCTGAGTTGAAAACAGGATTTTCCCCTAGGAAACTTTCAATAGGATAAGGTCCGAAATTATCGACAAACTCACTGATAAGATAGGCACGCCAAATACGGGCAAACTGCTTTACGTTCGGGAAAAATTCTTTTTCATGTGCAGTGGTAGTGGCCGCTTCGAGTTGGTTCTCTACTGCTGTAATAGCCAACGTCGCATTTTTAATACTGGCGCTGAGATCAGGATAATAATAAGCAGATGTATAATCATCACTATAGCGGCCTACGTTCAGAAAACTCATTTCTCCACAAATTCTGGCAGCACTAGCCCAATTATAGACTACTATACGTTCTGCAGTACCGGGATTCATCTGTGCCTGTCCTATAGAATTATTCAATGCATATTGAGGTTTTACATATTCCTCACCGGCAGCTGTGGGATTGGTATTGACTTCATCAAAGTCAGAGCAGGAAACTAATCCGGCGCAAAAGCCAAGCCCCAAAAATAATTTATTCATTGTTTTCATTGTTCTTTTTCTTTTTTATGATTAGAAACCAAGAGTCACATTAAACAGGTAAGAACGTGATGTCGGAGCTGACGAGTTCTCCAAACCTGTTGCATTAGTGCTTGTAGCATATACTGATTCCGGATCAATACCATCCAAATGGCTTGAAATCATCCATACATTATTCACAGTGAAACCAAGCTTAACCTGTTGGAACGGGGTCTTTTTCAACATAGATGACGGGAAACGGTAACTCAAGGCGATGTTACGCAAACGGATGTTGGTAGCATCATAGATATAAGCTTCCGAAATACCGGCGCGGCCTGTAGCCAAAGCTTTGTAATAACGTTCTAAAGAAACACTTTGATCATTTACCTTATAACCGTTGCCATCTTTGATAACTCCCGCTACAACGATATCCTCACGTTTACCGCCTGGAGCAGTACATTCGGCAATACCACTACGTTGCAAGTTCATATTGGTGAATGAGAAAATATCGCCACCAAAACGTCCGTCAATCAGGAAACTAAGTGTGAAGTTTTTATAATTAAATGTATTTGTCCATCCTAATAGGAAGTCAGGCTGTTGTTCACCAATCTTATGCTTGTCACTAGTGGCCTGTGGCAGTCCTGATTCATTGAGTAATAATTGTCCTTTAAATTCTCCTTCTTCTACTCGTTGATATTTGGTACCCCAGATTTCACCATAAGCACCTCCCGCAACTGCATAAACCTGTAATGCGTCAGAACCTCCTAAAGCATACTGCATACCTGGTTTTCCCGGTAATAATTCAATAATCTTACTCTTGTTCTGAGAGAAGTTCAACTGAGTATCCCAACTAAATTGAGCTGTTTCGATAGGGCGTGCATTCAACATGATTTCAATACCGGTATTTTGAATGTTACCTGCATTTACTTTCATGTTATCATAACCGGAAAGGTTATTTAAAGGAATATTCATTAACTGGCGTTTTGCGTTTGTCTTGTACCATGCAAAGTCAACTCCTAAACGGTTATTGAAGAATTTCAATTCAGCACCGGCTTCCCAAGAAGTAATCAACTCGCTGCGTACATCTGCATCGTATTTGGTTTTTCCTTGTCCGGCAGTTGTATTGCCATTAGGGTCTGAACCAATACTATATGTATTATATAACTGATATGCATCCATATCGTTACCTACTTGTGCAAAAGATGCACGTGCTTTAGCATAAGTAAACCATTCGGGCATGCCTTTGCCTACTTTACCCACCATATCACTGATCACCCATGACAATGAAACAGACGGATAGAAGAATGAACGGTTTTCTTTATTCAAAGCTGATGACCAGTCATTACGGAAAGTTGCATCCAAGAATGCCCAACCATTATAGTTGATCCCAAGAGTTCCATACAAAGAATTGATTTTTTTATGAATATAGGTTTCGGTTATTGACAAATCTTTTTTGTCACCATTGGCTAAAGAGAATAAATCGGGCGCAGTCAATTTTCCCATAGAATTATCCAAACCTGTAGATTTTCTTTCCATTAAGTTACCACCAAAAGAGAAATTACCACCAAATTTTCCAAACAATTCATCTTTATGGCCACTGATCAAAAAGCTGAAATTATTTTCGAAGAACTTTTTCTCACTAGTGCTGTAACGGCTGTTCTTATTATTAGTAGGACTTCCTGCATACAATTTCTCTTCACCCTCAGTGAAATACATATCACTACCGGCTTTGATTTCAGCATCCAGCCAATCTGTAAATTTGTACTTCAATGATCCGTTCATCAGGAAACGATTGCGACTATCTTTATTGGGATTATAATCTTTAGACCAATAAGGGTTGATACCTCCTTTACTCCACCAGATCATTTCGCCGAATTCGTCTTTGACAGGGCTGGAAAAGTCACGGATGTCAATAGTCGTAGGCATATTGAAAATAGTATAAAATGCATTATTCCCACGTGCACCACTGATAGGGCGGTTTTCTGCGAGGGTATTGATGTATTGTACTTTTGCATCAATGCTCCAACGATCATCTTTACCAAAAGTAGAAGATGCACGCAAAGTTAAGTTTGTACGGCTTAAGTTAGCACCCGGTATCATGCTGGAGTCATCCATACGATTCAATGAGGTGTAAATGGATGTTTTATCATACTGCTGCTGGAATGATATGCTTTCTGATAAGTTCACACCTGTATCAAAGAAATTTTTTACGTTATCAAAGATTTGCATATTTGCAGTTGTACCATCCCATTTTGTGTAGCTTTGCCCTGTTACTTCAGGTCCCCAGCTATAGCCGTTAGTTGAGTCGAACACGCCATTCTCACCTTGTCCAAAGGCTTTTTGGCGTTTAGGGAGCATAAATGTTGTCTCAGCGGAAACTGAACCAGAGATGGTGATACCCAAACCTTCACGCTTTGTTCCTTTTTTAGTTGTAATCAAAATAACACCATTACCGGCACGAGAACCATAAAGAGCAGCAGCTGACGCACCTTTCAACACAGACATGGACTCAATATCTTCAGCATTAATATCTGAAAGTCCATTACCCATATCCAATGTCGGGTTATCAATATCATTATTACTTGCTCCTGTAAAGTTATCCATTGGCACACCATCGACAACAATTAACGGCTGGTTCAAACCTGTTACAGAATTCGCACCACGAAGCTGGATTTTGGAAGAACCGCCAGGACCATTGCTTGAACGGATAATCTGGACACCTGAAACTTTACCTGTCAAAGCATTTGCGAGGTTCGTTTCACGAGCTTCAAGTAACGCGTCACCTTTTACCTCCTGCATGGCATAACCCAGTGCTTTTTTCTCACGTTTGATACCAAGAGCAGTCACTACAACTTCACCCAATGTTTGTGTGTCATCCTGTAAAGTTACATTCATGGGTTGTCCATCCCAAGGAATCTCTACTGTTTGATAACCTACAAATGAAATTTGAATGATATCCCCTTTTTTCACATTGGATAAAGAGAAGTCGCCATCAAGTCCGGTTATCGTACCATTAGTCGTACCTTTCACTACTACAGACGCACCGATAACGGTTTCACCTGTAGCGTCTACTACAACTCCTGTACAAGCTCCATTTTGTTGTGTGATTTTCACATCGGTAACGCCGGGATTGGCGACCGCGTATGCTGCTCCTGTAGAGGCACCCATTAGGAACAGCAACATACTGACTGATTTTAGTCGTTTTAACATAGCTGTGATTTTTTAAGTTTATTGAAAATCAAGTAATTCCGTTTCCTTAGTTCCTTCAGAACTACTCTTGCAGCTATTGTGTTGATATTCAATGTAGTTGAATATGATAACGACAAAAAGAAATTTCCATTTAAAGCCGTTAAAACAAACTTTAAATGGAAATTTTCTACTTCATTTCTACCCAAATCACTACTTTGCACAAAGAAATAAGGGAGTATTACATTCCGTAAAAGAATGAGAACTTTCAATAATTGGTGGGAAAGTTTTTCATCTTACAAATGAAAACAGCATCGGCTCATTGTTTTAGAAAGTCCTTATCTTTTTCAAGAAGAATCAACTCTTTACTTACATATAAATAATATTTGCAAAATAATTCTATGTATAGTCCTGAAGGTCAAAATAAAACAATCCCCTTGTTTTTACAGGAAAAACAAGGGGAACTGTTATTCTTTAATTTTATTTTCAGTTCTTCGGTCCTTTGCCAAAATCAGGATTTTCTTTATCCATCCATACACGTTCGTCATGCAAAACTTGTGGATTTTTTGCATTTGTACCTTGATATGTATAACCTTGTGCTTTATATGCAGCGATAGTTATGTCATGTAACTGATCTGATTCCAAAGGCTCCATAACAGCAAATCTTCTAGGGATAGGATAAGAGTCACCCAATTGTTCGTCAAATTCCTTACGCGGTAAAATGGAACTATTCTTCATAGGAACACCAGAACGCATAATGTTAACATATTGATCAATCGGTGCATTAAAATAATGGAGATATTCTTGGATATACACTTTTTCCAAATCAGAAGCTTTATCTCCACTTAAATTATAAGCCTCTTTCTTAAGCAGTTCTGTCAGCCATTCCTCTTGCAGCTTAATGGAAACATCATGAGGGTCATTTACATAAGGACTGTCATAATAAGGTATATGATTCTGACCGGCAACATAATCATATCCTTTTACTGAAGCAGTGATACCGTCTGTAAAATACTCTTGGGCACTTTTTTGTCCATTCCAAGTAGCTCCCAACAGGGTGAATTCAGCCAAGAAGAAATTGGTTTCCGCTGCCGAAAAATACAGACCATACCAGCCATATTGTTGAGTGTCCTGAACCGGAGTAACATCCGGAGCATCCGGATAAGTATATGTCAACAAACCTTTTACCATTTCTTGATTCCGGTAAGTACACGGATAATAGCTTTTCTTGGCACCAGCTGCCGAGTACAAAACAAACAATTGTCCTGTGGGGTCAAAATAATCCTCGTATTTGTCCATCTGTCCTGCACCTATTTCTACAGGAAGACCATAATAACGTACCCAAGGTTCACCTGGGCCACCCCATTCTTTAAAGACTTTCTTTCCATTTTTAACCTCAGAAATTACATTCTTTTCTACAAAATCCGGCATTTCTCTTTTTTGATCAAAATAAGCCTGCACAACATTAGAATTGTAGTCATTCTTTTGGAAGAAATAAAGCAAACGCGGATCTTTGTTGTTTACCAAAAAGTCTATAAGATGTTGCGTACCTACTCCTACAGAAAAATCATTATTCCAATTGTTATCGAACTTACCCTTGTTATATACAAAGTCATCATCCGTAGTAGCAATTAAGCCAACAGGACTTTCTGCCACCTGTTTTACTATTTCAAAAGCACGGTTCCGGTCTTTGTTTATCAAACGGGCTGCAATTTTCAATTTCAAAGAATTGGCCAGTTTGCCCCATTTTTTCAAATCACCTTTATAAATAAAGTCCTGATTATTCAAAACATCTTTGATTTCGTTACTGCTCAGATAATTAATAGTCTGGTCCAGTTCTTTCAGCCATACTTCCAAAAGTTCCTCTTGAGTGTCATACTTAGGCAATAACAAAGGAGGATTGGTATATCTGGCTTGTTCTGCTTCTGTATATTGACGTGAGCCATATAGGTCGGCATCTTGGATACTTAAATAAACCAACAAAGGATTACAAAGATATTGGATATATTCATAAGTCGCTTTTTCCTCTTCAGGCAACTGGCTGATTTGATATCGAATCTCATTAGCATAACGAAGAACTTCGTTTACTTCATAACCACAACCATTGGCTTCATCAGTCGGACGATTTGAACGAGTTGTATTACCTCCTGATGAAACTGTTGTTTGCGACCAAGTAGAAAGATCATTAAATCCTCCAAACCACTGTGCATAATCTCCCGGTTGGAAAGAAGCCTCACATTTAGTGAACAGGAAACGAATATCAGGCTTTGTAATAGTAGACGGATCTGAATTTAATTCAGAGAATTCATCTACACAGGAAGTAAACATTACACTTCCTAAAAGCAGTGCGGCTGCTAAAGTTCTATATTTCATTGTTGATAATTCTTTTAAAGTTAACAATTAGAAATTGGCATTAATTGTAAATATGTAACTTGCCGTATAAGGCTCGAAACCACGAATACGGAACTCTGAAGCTGAATTAGAACGTACAGATTCCGGATTCAGGTTATTAGGTAATGAATTATACAGATATCCCAAATTACGTGCACTGAATGACAGGTTCAATCCTTTTGCACCCAGTTTGTGACTGATGCTATTAGGCAAACGATAATTTATAGTAATATTACGCAAAGCGATATAACTCAACTTGTGTACCCAAATGTCATCAATTGTCTGTGCTCCCCATGAATAATTATTTCCATACCATGAACCGGCATGAGTGGGTTCCAGTTTTCCTTCCTGTACCAGCTGTGCGTAAGACAGTCCGCTGACATCCATTTTTGTTCCATCCACCAAGGTTGCAATTGTTCCTTCTTTAAAAACACCTTCCGGAATCATACCATCAGTATATTGAATACCTTTGGAATCGGCATATTGACTAGTCCAAGTCATACCTCCATGTTCCGGGTCACGGTATTGCAAAGAGCTTTCTGTCCAACCGGCCTGAGTTCCGTATAAGTTACAGTAAGATGCCACCAAACCTCCAAAACGCATGTCCAGTCCGACATTCAAACTTAAATCTTTCCAAGTTAATGTTGTTGCTACAGATCCCAGAAAATCCGGTGTCATGTTGCCCACTACTTCCGCTGTTTTGCTTTGTGCTCTATATGCGCCTCTCCAGCTGTCATCCCACTCCAACAAAGGTACACCGTTTTCATTACGTGCCTGAGTGACATCTGACATCAACACACCATAAGACTCACCGACTTTTGCTACAGAGCCGATATGATAGTCGTATGCGTTTACATAACCGGACAATTCAATATAGTTGGCAACATTAGGATGCAAGGATACAATTTTACTTCTGTTTCGTGTATAAGTGAAGTCCAGATCCCACTGCCAGTCTTTAGTTTTGATAGGAGTGGTATTTAATGCGATTTCAATACCTGAGTTTTGGATATTACCAGCATTTACCAACTGTTGGGTAACACCGGAAATAGCAGGAACATTGATTTTCATAATCTGGTCTGTGGTATTTTCCTTATAATAAGTGAAATCCAAATTCAAACGATTATTAAAAGTACGGAAATCCAAACCTATTTCCCATGAATTCTTACGTTCCGGTTTAAGGTCGGCAATCTTCATCAGTTTGTCCAGTTCATTGGTATAGATATTGCCGTCATACATTTCCATTGTGGCAAAAGAATACGTCTGATTGACAGCGTATGGGTCTGTATCATTACCTACTTGTGCCCATGATGCACGAAGTTTTGCCAAGTTAATCCATGAAGGCATACTTTCGCGGAAAGTTTCATTAATCAACCATGAACCTGATACAGAAGGATAGAAGTATGAGTGATTACCTGTACGATTGGCATATACCAATGCAGAAGACCAGTCATTACGTCCTGTAACATCCAAATAGACTTGATTCTTCCATCCTAAATTTAAAGCAAAAATGGCAGAAATAATTCTTTTGCTGCCCGATATGGTCGATTCGCTCTTTTTAGTCTTTTTTGAGTTCTCCACGAACCATTCTCCAGGCACCACCATTCCTCCGTCAGTTGATACTTTTGAATGTTGGGAAGAGGTGTTGTAATACTCAAATCGTGCGAATCCACCGAGTGAAAAATCTTTTATCTGCTTGCTGGCAGTAAAAGTTCCCCCTACGGTAAATTGTTCTTTTATATCTTGCGTAATACCATAATATCCTCCTTCGTTTGCATAACCGGAACCTAATTGCTTATCTTCTATAGAAGTATAATAACGGTTCATATTAGCGTCTGCTTTAAACTTCAGCCAATCTGTCATCTTTACATTTACTTCAAATGTAGGACGAATAACAGTTTCCTTCCGTACATAATCGTAATTATCTACTTTGAAGAAATAATTTTTAGCGCTGGAAGGAACCGAACCATATTGGTCACCATAGCTGGTACTGGCAATACCACCATGCTCACCTAAATATTTGTTCCGGAAATAATCTACGTCAAATAGCGGGTTAATCACATTGGTATTTGCATTGACAAACAATTCACCCGCATTCAGTTGTGCATTACGCGGTTTTGAGTTGGCAAAGCTAAAAGAAGCAGCAACATCCACCCAATCGTTCAACTTATGGCTAGCTTTCAACAACATGGAGTAACGTTCAAAAGTATTGTTTTCTGTTGTTGATTTGGCATTTTTATAAGATAAAGATGTATAAAATGATGTTTTTTCATTACCACCGCGAATAGAAACATTCGTGTTTGTATTGAATCCTAATTTATATAAATCCAGCATATTATTTTTACGTGGAGAATAGGTAGTCCATGTACCATCATAATTGCGGATTTGAGAGCCATCATATCTAGGACCAAAACCAAAGTTGGGTACTCCTACTAACGTATGTTCTCCATTCTGATTTACTGTAAACTGATGTTCATCCCACATACTTCCATTTTGGTCGGCATCAGATTGTCCCGGCATGTATCCTGGACCATATAAAGTTTGAATATCCGGAGTCTTGAAAGCATGGTCAATACCAAATGTTTGAGAAACGCTGATACCCAGCCCTTGTGTACCCTTACCGGATTTGGTGGTGATTACAACCGCACCATTCAAACCGCGGGAACCATACAATGCTGTTGCCGCAGCACCTTTCAATACTGATACAGTTTCAAAATCATCAGGATTTAAGTTTTTCAACTCATTACCATAGTCGCTGGCGTTGTTGGCACCTGCGTCCCAGTCTGCTGTCGTATTACCAGATACACCGTTATCCAGAATCACTCCATCCACCACATAGATAGGCTGGTTGTTGGAACTTAAGGTTGAAGCTCCACGAATCTGTATCTTGGTACCACCAAACAAACCACCATCTGATCCTGAGATTTCAACACCGGCTACTTTACCTTGCAATGCGGCTACCGGAGAAATGGTATTGGCAGCTTTTAATTCATCTCCCTTCACTTCAGTAACTGCATATCCCAAAGCTTTTTCTTCACGCTTCAATCCCAAAGCTGTAACCACAACTTCACCTAACTGTTGCGTATCATCTTTTAAAGTTACATCAATAGGCTGTCCGGTCCATTTTACTTCCTGTGTCTGATATCCTACAAAAGAAATAACAATGATATCTCCTTTTTTTACATTTGACAAAGAAAAATCACCGTCAAGTCCGGTAATAGTACCATTAGTCGTACCTTTTACTACTACAGATGCACCAATGACAGTTTCACCCGTAGCATCCTTGACAATTCCTGTACATGTACCACTTTGTTGTGTGATTTTCACATCGGTAACGCCGGGATTGGCGACCGCGTATGCTGCTCCGGTAGAGGCACCCATTAGGAACAGCAACATACTGACTGATTTTAGTCGTTTTAACATAGCTGTGATTTTTTTTAAAGTTTATTGAAAATCAAGTAATTACATTTTCTTAGTTCCTTCAGAACTATGTTTTTCAATTTAATTTAGATTAACGGTGCAAATATATAACAATTTTAATATATATAAAGAATCTATTGAAAAATATTTTTAATATGCTCTGATTTTTAACGTTTGAGATATCAGGAGCCCCCTATTTAAAGAGAGAACCGATAACTTTCACAGAACTTTCTTGAAATGATTTATATTGTTTTTTCATCGAATATTTACCGTTTGTTTGGTAGTCGGTAGAAAACAGGTAACGCATATTGGGATAAGAACCAAAGGAAAACAGGTAATGCCAGTCCATGCCGTTGGTGTATTGCCAGAGAGAATATACCTTTTTTATATAGACAGTATTGCAGACAACAATCAAAAGATGAAAGGAAAGAAGGAATATGAAAGGAAGAACGGAAGAGGGAAAGAAGTCCAAACAAACTGTAGGCTGTAATTTTAAGTCCTTGAACTTGCCCATGTGACAACTTGCCCAAGGACAAGATTGTCCTTTGAGGAGATAGAAAAGTTGGAACATTCCTTGTCCTGCGGTGACAGAAACATTTCTGTTATCGCAGGACAAAGGAATTTACATTAATAAATAAGCGTACCTGAGATACACCAATAACTATTGCTTCCCCCTTCGGGAGCACCCTGTGGTATTTTTACGGTGATGCTGTGTTCACCCGCTTCCAGATCACCCAAATAGATGTATTCGGGATTGGTCACCGTACCCGGACACCAGTTGGAACGGCTCAAGTCGGAAGAGCTCAGTCCATTGGAGAAATTACCCGAACAAGGATTCCAGTTACGATAAGTTCCACAATCATCCCGCCAAGGTACGAAAGAGATCACCTTTTCACCGTCCAAATAGAGAGTATTCGGTTTCTGGTTGAACTCATCACCGCCTCCCCAACCGCCATGTCCCGTGGTGAGATAGTACAGACGGGCGTTCTTGGCAGGCTCCTTCAAGGTGAACTTTACGGTCAGAGAATCCTGACGCATGAAAATCGGATAAGGCTGTCCTGCCTGCTCCAGATAATTCACTGTATTGAACAGCGGAAGAGTATTATAAACCCGATGTTCTTCATCAGGATAATACTTCAGTTTCAACGACAGACGATGTCCTTTGGCATCCCAGTTGCCGATGTAAGCGCCAATCCAAGCTTCCCCTTCCAATTTTTCGGCCAGTGGAGTTACCTCCATTTTGTAAAGTACGGAGTCCACCCAGTCCTGTCCCTTCACCTTATTATAATTGAACTTGCGCACACCGAAACCGGTGAAGAAACGCATCAACTCTAAAGGCACATCATACTCCGCTGTGGAAATCAGCCCGTGGTAGTCCGTATTTTCCGAGCGGAAAGAGGGAACTTTCTTCAAATCACGTATGGCATCAAGAAAAGACAGCTGCTTGCCTTCCGGTATCAGAAAGACAGAACCGGTGCGGTCGTAAGCATCACCGTCCGAGTATTGGACAACTTCCGCAAAGACGGTACGATTCTTCACATAGTCGGGCAGCTTCACTTTCTTCAACAGGATGGTGCCGCCTCCGGCACTGTATTGTACGCCATCCTCCAGTACTTCGGGCAATTTAGCGTTGTTGAAGCAGATGCTCTGCTGGTCGAAGACCGGAATTGTGATAACTCCGCTTTGGTTGATGGTATATTGGTAGTCGGCCGCATCCATGCTTTCCCCCACGACTGTGGCAACACATCCTTTCCTTTCTTCAGCGGGGTAATATGGGTGGCTTCCTGAATCATGTCACCGTTTCGCACGACTCTCAGTACCAATCCGTCAGGTACACCCACATTGGCTTGCGGAGTACCACGAAAAGGGATGTCGTTGGTATACCACACCTCGATGGTGTTGGAATTGATAGATGTGCGCAAAATTTTGCAGTTCATCCCTAAGTGTTTTCCTTCGCCCGTTTGCGTGAAGCCTTTGCCGAATTCGAAGGGAGTGACCGCAGATATCACTTGTCCGTTAGGGAGTTCAGCCCTGCGGTATGCCTGCCGGGTAGTGTAGTCTATGTAACTGCCGGTTACAGGTGTCTTGTCTTCCGGGCGGGGATTGGGACGGTCGTTTTGCTCCGGCCATACGTTGGTCAATGATACGCGGTCACCGGACACGGTCATCAACAGATGCCCCGGCCGGGCTTTCCCTTTGTAATTCGATTGGTAGGTCACCTCGATACCTTGTGCATTCTTCACTTTTCCAGGGTAGTTCTGCGCGTAGATCGTTCCGGTGCTAAGCAGGAAGCACAAGCCGATTCCTACGTCTTTCAAGATGGTTCTTTTCATTTTTTCTTATTTTAAAGTATGATATAACAATTCGTTTTACATGAAACACAAAATTCTCCCTTCACCCTATCCGGCTCGTTACCAGCGATCTGCCGTGTAGGAACGTCCGTAATGCCCTTTAACCGGTATGTAGGCAGTGGCATTTTTGTAGCCCTCGCGTTGTAATGACGGATGCTCTCCTTGAGTCAATGTTTGCAGGCGGCGGTATGCGGTAGAACGAGTCATTCCGCAGACCTGCTGCATCCGGGCGCAGGTGATACTGCGATGATCTTTAAAATATTCACTCAGCAGCCCGTCCACTTCGATAGGCGACAAGTCCACCGTGTGCACCTTGTATCGTTCTCTTACAAAATGTGCCCGGCTTATAATACTCTTCTTGAAACTTTTCTTCAGGCTGGAAGTTGACTCCTGTTATCTGTACTGTGCCACGGGTCATCTTCTTAGGATTTTCACTCTCTGTGGAGCCGATACTGACAGAGAAATACCCTAATCCGTTGATATGGATTCGCTTGCCGTCACCTAATTTCTCGGACAGAATATCTATCAGTCCCTCTACCACTGCCGCCCAGTCCGAACGGCTCACTGAAGTATAAAGCGTAGCCTCGTGTATCAAGTCCTTCGAGTGGATGGTCTGCTTGTTGGTGTTTCTCACATGGTATTTTTTCTTTTCCCCGTCATTTGCCGGAGATTCATAGATATCAAATTTAATGTCTGACATAATGTACTATGTATTTGTTTTATTTATAGGATGTTATCGTGCAAACTTACAGAACATTCTGTTGCTTCACCTTAGTGAAGCGGCAGTTTCACCCGTGGCAATGGCTCTTCACTAAAGTGAGTAGGCAACTTCACGTCAGTGAGAACCCAGATTCTTCCGGACGAAGGTACGGATTCTTTCGTCCTCTTGCAAAGATTCTGCCATAAATGTTTCACACGTTGGATTTATTTTAATTTGTCGGGCAAAGTTCTTGCAAAACCCTGTTTTGCAGAACTATCTTCACACCTCAAATCAATAAAAAAACAGATTTAATGGAAAAAGAAAAAGACTCAAAACTGAAACAAGCCATGAAAGGGCTTGATTCGTTCCTCACCACTCATTATTCCTTTCGTTACAACCAAATAACAGAACAATGCGAATTTCATGACAAGCACAAGTTCGATAAATACCGTGTGGTGGATGAGCGAGAATTCAACACATTGGTTATTAATGCAATAGAGGAAGGCGTGAACTGTATGGACCGTGATATGCGCCGTTATCTGGGTTCGTCACGCATTCCTTCTTTTCACCCCGTGACAGCCTATTTGGAACATCTGCCACACTGGGACGGGCACGATAGAGTAAGCGAGCTGGCACGCTCGGTAAGCGATGAAACGCAATGGGTGGAGGTGTTTCATATCTGGATGCTGGGCATGGTGATGCAATGGAGCGGTAAAAACCGGATGCATGGCAACTGCCTGATTCCCATTTTGGTTAATCCCCTTCAGGGCCTGAAGAAGTCTACCTTTTGCCGGTCGCTCCTTCCACCAGCGTTACGTGGATATTATACCGATGACTTCGATGTGACCCGCGAGGGGGATGCCCTGCGCAAAATGCGCTCTTTGGCTCTTATCAATATAGACGAATTCAATCGGATGGAAGAAGGTAAACTGGCACGGCTGAAGAATCTAGTCCAAATGAGCGGTCTTAGTATGCGCCGTCCGTTTCAAAGCAGCTATAGCCAGCAACCGCGCCTTAGCTCATTTATTGGCACTTCCAATTTTTGCGATCTGCTGACCGATTCTTCCGGTAACCGCCGTTTTTATCCGGTGATGACCAAAGGGAGTATCCGTTTGCCTCGCATCAATTATAAACAACTTTATGCTCAGTTAAGAGATGAACTAAAACATAACCGCCGCTATTGGCTCTCACCCAAAGAAGAACAGGCTGTCAGCTTGCGTAATGACGCATTTTTGCGCCGTCCCATAGAGGAAAGCCTCTTTTATAGCTGCTTCAGTCTGCCCCGGGATGGGGAGAAGTTTCAAAGATGGACTATCGGCCAAATTTATGAAGTGATGAAAAAGGCCAGTCCTGAAACCATGCGTGATGTCAAGATGAGAGCCTTCGGAAAACATTTGGCTCTGATGGGAGTGAAGAAATTACATACCCGCTATGGTGACCAGTATCTGCTGAACCGGCTCTAACTGATAAACCATTTCAAGGAAATACTGAAAGTTCTGTCACCATATAATATTGAAGTCCAGCGATATGTGGTGACAGAATAAAAAGTATTACAATACAATATTTATTAATCCTATCCTAATTTAAATTTGACTATGGTAACGGGATGGTAGCTAGTAGAAAACTGGTAGAAATCGCAAATTTATTTCCTGTTTGTAAATTCAAGGACAAAGATCATCTTAAAATTACCAAAGTACATATACTTTGATTATCAGATACATAGCTGCAAGAGTAGTTCTGAAGGAACTAAGGAAACGGAATTACTTGATTTTCAATAAACTTTAAAAAAAATCACAGCTATGTTAAAACGACTAAAATCAGTCAGTATGTTGCTGTTCCTAATGGGTGCCTCTACAGGAGCAGCATACGCGGTCGCCAATCCCGGCGTTACCGATGTGAAAATCACACAACAGACAGGGACGTGCACGGGAGTCGTAGTAGATGCTACAGGTGAAACCGTTATCGGTGCGTCTGTAGTAGTGAAAGGTACGACCAATGGTACTATTACCGGTATTGATGGTGACTTTTCCTTGTCAGGTGTTAAACAAGGAGATGTTATCCAAGTTTCCTTTGTGGGATATCTTACCCAAGAGATTAAATTTAAAGGAGAATCTTTAAAAATTATTCTTCAAGAAGATTCACAAACTCTTCAAGAAGTGGTTGTAGTAGGTTATGGTGGTGTTCAGAAAGCCAAAACAATGACTGCATCTGCCGCTACCGTAAAGATGTCCGAATTGGCAAAGTTACCGGTTGCTTCTATGTCCGAAGGGTTGGGAGGACGTGTTACCGGTGTGGTAACTCAACAGGCTTCCGGTGCGCCGGGTGAAAACGCCAGAATTTGGATTCGAGGCGGTGAAAATATCTTGTATGTCATTGACGATGTCGTGATGGATTCGGGGCAAGGTAATGAGTTTTTCAACCGCTTGCGTCCGGATGATATCGCTTCCATGTCAATCTTGAAAGACGCTGCTGCAACTGCCGTATATGGTCCGCGTGCCGCTAATGGTGTAGTAGTGATTGCTACCAAGCGTGGACAGGAAGGCGCGCCTACCATTACTTTAAACCAAAAAGTGTCTATCATGACTCCTGCTTATCGTCCCAAAGGATTGAGTAGTTACGAGTACGCATTGGCACGTAATGAAGCGGAATTGGCAAGTTTCCAAGAGAGTCCGACTTTTAATGATACAGAACTTTCTAAATATTATATGGGCGATCTGTGGCAGAAAGGATACGGATTTGAAGAAATCCGTAACCTGGTGAACGAAAGATATAATTTAGGGTATTCTTTGCAAGACATCAACGATTTGTTCGATCCGTTAAAGACACAAGGTAAAAATATCCAGGACTACTATTCTTCTTACGACCCATGGGATATGTTTGATCATACACAGCCAATGTATCAAACTAATGTCAGCCTGCGTGGTGGTGGCGAACGTATCAAATATTATTCAAGTTTGGGATATATGAAGCAAAATGGTGTCAGTGATAAATATTCATACGAACAGGTGAACATGATTTTGAACACAGACGCCATGTTGTTGAGCGACAAGAGTTTGAAATTTACTTTCAACTTGAACGGTAATACTTCTAACAACAATAAACCTGCCGATGGTGAAGGTGTGTTCAACAATGCCATGTATGGTGACTGGATGCCTAAGAGGCCGGCTGCCTGGAGTACCGGACTGCCAAGAAAGGGATCTGTGGAGGCGCAGTTGAACAACGGTTTCAACAATACAGAATCTTATCGCTTCCAGATGAATGCAGCTTTGAAATGGAGTGTGCCTTGGGTGGAAGGCTTGTCTGCACAGGCTAGCTTGAACTTCACTACTTCTTATTATCATCAGCGTCATTTTAACCATGATCAGGAAGGCGTTTATGACAATCCGTATGCTACTGCCGTTTCTTCCTATAATCCTGAAAACGCCAACTTATATGAAAAATGGAATAAGTATAAGTTGTTGACCGGCATTTTCCAGATTGATTATACCCGTTCTTTCGGAAAGCATAATCTATCTGCTATGGTGAACTATCAAAGTCAGGTAAGAAAGAGCAATTGGACGGATGCAAAGAAAAAAGGCTATCCTACCACTTTGGCTCCGCAGCTTGATCTAGGCGGTACATTAGTTTCTGCCGGTGGCTCTGCTGAAGAATGGGGTTCTGCTTCTTACATCGGGCGTTTTACTTACGACTATGACAATAAGTACCTGTTCCAATACAGTGCTAACTACAATGGTTCTTTGAGTTATAGCCCGGATAAACGTTGGGGATATTTTCAGGCTTTCTCATTGGGTTGGGTGATGTCCGATGAAGTTTGGTTCAAGAATTTGGTGAATCCGAACATTGTTAATATGATAAAATTACGTGGCGGATTTGGATTGGTAGGTAATGAAGTGGGAAGTCCATTTTCTTTCCTTACCCAATATGCGCAGAGTTCAAACCGCATATTGTTTGGAGAAAATATGGCTTCTAATGTAGGATGGTACGAGTCTGATGTAGCAAACAATTTACAATGGTCCAGCAGTAAGCAGTATGGTATTGGTCTGGATTTCGGCTTTTTGAAAGACCGCTTGACAGGATCATTCGATACGTTTTTATATTTGAACAAAGGAGATGTGATGGACATGACTGATGATATGATTCGGGTAGATATTTTAGGTATGCCGAACACTCCGAAAATTAATGCTCCGTACACTACTTCACGAAAAGGAGGTTTCGAAGTTTCGTTGAACTGGCAAGACAAGATTGGCAAAGTCGGTTATCGTGTAGGGGTAAACTATTCTTATTGGGATGAACGGGTGACTCGCCATAGCAGCTCTGATTCGGACTGGTGGACTCCGACATTCGACAATATCGGCAAACGTCCTTATGTAACAAACGGAGAATCTATAACATATCCTTATGGGTTGAAGACCAATGGATTACACGGGTCATGGCAAAATATGTATAATTCCTTATTACACGCTAACAATAATATGACTTTGGGAACTCCGGCTTTGGTGGACTTAAATGGTGATGGTCGTGTAAATGATTACTATGTGTTCAATGCGGAAGGGTCTACTCCACATACTCAATTTGGTGTAACTTTAGGAGCCGACTGGAACGGATTCGATCTGGAACTGTTCTTCCAAGGAGCAACCGGTGCAAGGGGAGCTATGCCTTCTCCGCTCCGCAGCCAACAAAGCTATATGTGGAATTACGGACAATACGCGTTCCAGAATGCATATACACCGAGCAACCCTGATGTAGACGCCGCTCTTCCAACTCCGGTTCCTGAAGGCAATGGATTTGGATATAGTTACATTGACATCTGGTCTTTTGATGCCTCTTACCTGAAACTGAAAAATATCAGTTTACGTTATGACTTAAAACGTTCGGTTTTGAAAAATCTACCAGTTATTCAAGGATTGGATTTAAGTTTCGTTGTGACTAACGCATTTACTTGGACTAAAAAATCTTATCCACTGAAAGATTTGCAGGATCCCGAATTCATTACTACAGGTGCTTCTATCTATAATAACAATGGTACTTTGGGAAGCTATCCTACCCAGCGTTCTTATACTTTGGGCGTAACAGTAACTTTATAAAACTTGGTTAATATGAAACGTAAAAATAAAACAACTAAATATATTCTGGCCGGGTTATTTCTTTCTTCGATGATGGGAGTAACAACTGCATGTGATCCGTTAGGAATAGAACCTACAACAAAAGTGGATGAAGAACGCTTTTGGGAAAATCCTCAATTGGCTCGTTCTTATGTGAACAATTTCTATTTCATATCCCAATCGGCATCTGGTGACACCTTCCAGTCAGAACAGTGGTCAGATAACTGTCAGGGAAACTATGAACAGGACTGGGATACGTATCGACAGTACAATTTTAACAAACGTACTTATGATGAAAATAATGGTATCACTTGTTTCAGCGCCCCATGGAGTGGAGCTTATAAAAACATTCGTGCTGTAAATCTTGGAATTGAAAAAATTTCTTCCAGCAGCATATTGACAGAAGCTCAGAAGAACCAATTCTTGGGTGAATGTTACTTTTTCCGTGCTTTTATTTATTTTGACATGGAAAAGTTTTGGGGAAGCGTTCCTTATGTAGACAAAGCGTTAACGATTGAAGATGAAACCTATTTGCCTCGTACCAAACGCGAAACTATTTTCGACAATATTCTAGACGATTTGCAGAAATCCGTAGATTATTTTAAAGCTTATGGTGGAACGCATACGCTTGGTATGGTAAATGAAGATGTAGCTAACGCATACATTTCTCGCGTGGCTTTATATGCAGCCAATGCGGCCGATGCTTCAGCCAAAGGTCTATATTCGGATGACGCTGAAGGCTTGTTCAAGTTTGAGAAGAATGCAAATCATTATTATGAATTGGCTTATAATGCAGCTAAAGGATTGATAGGCAAGTACAGTTTGGAACCGAATTATGAGGATCTGTTCACAAAAACAGAGTCACATACAAGCGTTGAGTCAATTTGGCCGGTCATGTTTAAAGAAAACCAACGTAGTGGTTTCAATCCAACTGCAAAGAACGGACCTGACGGGAATTATTATGGAGCAACCGAAGATGCGACTTATTCTTACGGGCGTCGTTCAGGTTTATTTCCTACACAGGATTTGGTAGACTGTTATTTACAGAAAGATGACGCTGATGGCAAATGGAAAAATTGGTGGGAAACTTCACAGGCAAAAGCCATGGGAATCCATAGAAATGCAGAAGGAGAATTAGAAGGAGAATCTGCTAATTATCGCGATATGTTCAAGAATCGCGATAGCCGCTTCTATTCCACAGTTACTTACGATGGAGCATATATGGGACCGGAAGAAGAACGTTATATTATTCAAACTTGGATTGACAATACTACACTAGATGAAAAGACCTTAAAATACAGTGCTTTACATTCTGGGTATAGAGTGATGGAAAATTTAAATTCCGCACCAATCAACAGAGCTTCCGCACAAACAATAACTGGTTATTATTCAAGAAGTACTCTCAGTTTAATAAAATCAATACGGACGGGACTTTGGATTTTGACACCCAGCGTCAGACTTGCTATTTCAATGTACGGTATGCGGAAGTGTTGCTGAATTGTGCCGAGGCAAGTATTAAACTAGGCAAGACCGATGCGGCAGGCTATATCAATGAAATCCGTAATCGTGCCGGATTGCCTAATTATGACGGCAATGATTTGTGGAATGAAATGAAACTGCAACGTCGTTTGGAATTTGCATTTGAATGTCCGGGCTTCCGTTATTTCGATTTATTGCGTTGGGGGGAAGCAGAAGGCAAAACGACTATTGAAGAGTTGAATACTCCTTCCAGAGGATTATGGATTTTCCGTAAAGGTATGGAAAGCGAAAAGGCTGGTGAGAATGGTTATCCTGTAGAGCCGGGTGGTGAAGGATATTTTACTCCTAAATTCCAGACTTTTGAGATGCCGTATTCTTATTATGAAAGAAAGTTTGATGATGCAAGATACTACTTTGTACCATTTTCACAGTCCATGTTGAGAGACTATACACAATTGCAACAGAATCCGGGATGGAAAAACTTCAACTATAACAATTAAAAAAAGATAGTTATGATGAATAAATTGCTAAATAAAATATGTATAGGTGCAGCTGTGTTGTGCAGTGCATCAGTTATTTCTAGTTGTACTGCCGGATTGACTTATGAAGAGGCACCGGAATCTGTTTATTCAGAAGTAGGGGTAAGCAAAATCGAGTTAAAAGCCCGGGAATTGTTTAATGACAAGATTTATGCAGTTAACTGGAACAAATGGGTGGACAATTATATTGATACTCGTTTGATTGGAAGTTCTGACGTTTTTACGTGGGTTAACAGAACGGGGGCTCCCTATACCATGCCGGATGGGAAAGTTGTGGCTGCCGGAGAATCAATAAAAGTGGAAGGTTCGGAAACAATAGAATCCGATAGCAGTGCGCCTGATGGCAAGGTGTATGTATTAAACGTATATGCCGCTTCGGATGTACAATATTCGACAGCTAACAAGGGGTTCTTGTTTGATGGCAGCAAGTTCTCCGGTGACTTTGAATTGGTGAATCCTGTTGATAACCGTTCACAATATGTAGTTCTTCCTGTTAGAAAGAATGAAATCATAGGTGAACTTTATCTGGTAAGCTATTCTGTCTGTACGGTAGAACCCGTAGGTGACTCTCCTAAATTGGGTATGCCGGGAGATTTTACCAAGCCTCGTCGTTATCTGGTGAAGAATATCGCTCATCGCCCTGCTGGAGTGGAGCAACATCAGCGTATGTATGAAGTACGTGTTACTTTCCTTCCGTAACGCAGGTGAATTCTTTTTTATAATAAATGAAAGGGTGGGCTTCAGGCTCACCCTTTCTTGAGATAAACAATTAACTGAAAATATATGAGACTGATTTTATGTTGGTTAGGGATATGGATATTCTGTGTGGGTCTGTTTGCGCAAAATACTAAGGACAATTCCTCTTATCTGTTTGATGAATTTCAAGATTGCTTGATTGTATATAAAGATGGAAGACAGTTTACGGCTCCGGTTAATTATGACCTGATAAAGAAGCATTATGTCTTTAAAGATCCGGAACAACAAGAAAAGGAGTTTTCTGATCCGGAATTGATAGCGGTGCTTCGCATAGGCAACAGAAGTTTCTTGATAGGAAAGCAAGAAGCGGTAGAGGTAATCCAAGCTCAGCCCAAATTCAATGTAATCTATACAGGTGATACACGAAGAGCTCCCAAAAAGATTTCGTATGGAGGAACTACACAAACGGCTTCCGTGGATAACTATTCAGGATTAACAGGTACAGGGTTGTCCGGTGGCATACAGGACGCCCAACGTATCGTTACCGGAATTAATAAAACCTACGAAGTTGGTGTAGGTAAAAAAACGAAACGCTTTTATAACAAGAAGAGTTTTTTAAAGCTTTTCCCTAAAAAACAACAAGTCCGATGGAACCGATACATCGAAGAAAATAAGATAGATTTCGGTTCTGTGGATCAGGTGTTCAAGCTCTTTCAAGTTTCTATTTCACACTAAGCATTTTTAAATAAGGTGTGTCGTACACGCAGGCGACACACCTTATTTAAAACAACCTGATTAAGTCTATATTCAAAAACTCTTTTTCCCGATATTCTGTTTGCTCCTATGATAAAGCAACGCAAAGGATGAAACATTTGCAACGGATTCGATCCACTTGTTCCAATGTTGCGGAAGGGGCGCTCGGCTTTAAAGAAGTTACCGGCATATAAGCTGTATAAGGTGTTGTCGTACACTTGATATTGGGGAATAGGTATATAATGTATCATCATTGACACATTTCTACAGATTGATCTGAAAAACAACGCAGGTTTAGTAATTGCAGATATTCTACCAGTGTGATTACATTTCCGACATTTTGTTCTAAAATCATTTGACTTTCTGATTCTGACAAAGCGTATTACGCATGGATTGTAGCTCACTTAACATTCATGAAATTCTTTAAAAGGAGCTGCTTATTTGACATATCTCCGTTTTTTTGCTGATTATCTATTGACTTTCAAAAATAGTTCTTTTGGAACTATGTATTTCAATTAAATTTAGATTTGCGGCGCAAATATATTATATATTTAATTAAGTAGCTTATATATAATAAAAATATTTCGGTTTAAGCTGCGTTTTTAACAATATCGAATGAAAGAATGAGCTATTTCCACTGAATAAGTTCTTCAATTTCTATTTTATCTTCATTTATTTCTTTAATTTTTAGAATATAATATTGATGCATCTACATCATAAGGTAGAAACTTGGTACATTACATTTCAGGCTGTTTAAAACGTAAAAGGCTCAAAAGGCTTCTTTTTTACATTTCAATTTTGAACGGACTATGCAGTTAATCAATTATTTATATAACTTTATTATTTCTATCAATGCGTATATTCCTTCTTATAGATTATAGGGACAGTAGAAAATAAATAGAAAAAATCCTCTGCTAACTGCTTCTATTTCCCTTATTTACATATTCATTCTGTATGCCTATTATTTTAATATAGTGATTTCCAGATATTTATATATTATCATAGTTCCAAAAGAACTTTGCCAAAAAGGATTATATGATTTTCAATAAATAATTAAAAAAAATCACAGCTATGTTAAAACGGCTAAAGTCAGTCAGTATGCTGCTATTCCTGATGGGAACAACAACTGGAGCAGCTTATGCAGTGCCTGTCTCAGGCATAACCGATGTAGAAATCACACAGCAGAGTGAAACTTGTACCGGTGTGGTGAAAGATGGTACAGGTGAAACTGTTATTGGTGCATCTGTAATAGTAAAGGGAACGACCAATGGTACTATTACTGATTTTGATGGCAATTTCACTTTAACCAATGTAAAGAATGGAGATGTAATTCAGATTTCATTCGTCGGTTACAAAACTCAGGAGATTAAGTATGTAGGACAGTCGTTGAATATCATTTTGAAAGATGATACGGAAGTATTGGATGAAGTGGTGATTACCGGTTACGGCGGTTCGCAGAAACGCGCTGCTTTGACTACAGCAATTTCGAAATTGGACAATAGTGTATTGAAGAATGCGGCTTACAGTAATGCAGGTCAGTCTTTACAAGGTTCAGTAACAGGGTTGCGTGTTGTAAATACGACTGGTCAACCAGGTACTAATCCTGATATAACTCTTCGTGGTGGGGCGACAATTACTGGCGAAAATAGTAATGCTTTAGTGGTTGTTGATGGTATTGTGCGTAATAGTATGTCGGATGTTAATCCATCTGATATCGAATCTATTCAGATATTAAAAGATGCTGCTTCTACAGCTATTTACGGAGCTCGTGCAAATGGTGGTGTTATTTTGATAGAAACCAAGAGTGGAAAGGAAGGTAAAACTTCGATTAACTATAAATTTAAAATAGGTAAGAACTTTACTCGCAAAGGGTATGAATTCTGTAATGCAGAGGATTATATCTATTATAACCGTTTGGGATATTTGAGAACCGGACGTACTAATGTGGATACTCAGCAAGGATATGGCATTGGAAACAGCTTGTTTGATATCCAGTATTTGACAGATGATAATGCTCATTTGAAAAATGAGGGATGGTCTGTGATGGACGATCCATTTTATGAAGGAAAGCAAATTTTATTCAAAGATTATTCAGGCCAACTGGATGATGAGGTGTTCAGTAGTAGTGCCATTACACAAGATCATTATCTTAATATTACAGGCGGTAATGATAAAAGTACTTTTGCCAGTAGTTTGGGATACTATAATGAAGATGGTATGATTAAGGGAACAGGTTTTCAACGATTCAGTGGCTCATTCAACGCCTCATATAAAATATTGCCTATTTTGAATGTGAAAGCTGGTGTTTCTTATGTTTGGTCTACTCGTCCGGAACTGTGGATTGGTTCTTACGAATTCTTCTACCGTACTCGTTCTCAGCGCCCTACTTGGAATCCTTGGAATGAAGATGGTACTCCGGCAGCCGGATTTGGAACAGGTGATGGTAACCCTGCTTATTACAGAGATAAACTTACCCAGAAGAACAGTACTACACGCGCTACTTATAATATCGGTTTTACTTTGGATATTCTTCCCAAACAATTGGTATTGAATGGAAATGCTTCTTTATTGAATTATGATTACCAGCGTGAAAAATTCAATAAAGCTTATCAGACCCAGACCACTACTACACCGGAAACAACCCGTCAGGCAGAAGCGTGGGTGCAAAAATATCAGCAGGTTCAATTGAATGCTTCTTTGACTTATACTGGTACTTTTGCAGAAAAACATAACTTGGAAGCGATGATTGGTGGTGAATACTATACCTACAATCAGTTTGACTTTGAAGCTAAGACACAGGGCTCTCCTACAGATGATGTGCCGACATTGAATGTTGGTTCTAATCGTACTTTTACTAGAACTGAGAAAACAGCTTATCGCATATTGTCTGGATTTGGTCGTATTAATTATAACTATAACATGAAATATCTGTTGTCTTTTACAGCGCGTTATGATGGTATTTCTCGTTTGAAAGATAATCGTTGGGGATTTTTCCCAGGCGTGTCTGTCGGTTGGAATGTTATGGAAGAGGACTTTTGGAAAGACTCAAAAGTATCAGGAGTTATTTCTAACCTAAAGCCTCGTGTAAGTTATGGTGTGAATGGTAATGTAAACGGTATTGGTAACTATGAAGTGTATGGGGAGTATGCACAAGTGGAATCTAAAAACTATGGTGGCGCAACTGGACTTTACAATTCCAAACTGTTAAATACTAATCTCCGTTGGGAACAGAGTCAGACATTTGAGGTGGGTTTGGATATTGGCTTCTTGCAGAATAGGTTATCTTTTATTTTGGATTATTACAGCCGTGATACAAAAGATTTGCTGACGAAACAAGCATTGCCGGGATATACCGGATTTTCTGATATTGTAACTAATCAAGGAACGTTGCGTAACTATGGTTTTGAGGCGGAAGTCAGGGCTAACATCATTAATAAAGGTGGCTTTACTTGGGATATGAATGCCAATATTTCTTCTGTAGCTAATAAGATAATTAGCCTGCCTTATAATGGTGTAGACAAAAAATCGGGTTGGTGGATACGAAGTTGCTGCTGGAAAAGTAGGTGCAGATGGTAAATTCCCGACAAAATGGATTGCAGGTCGTCAAGAAGGAGGTAAGTTGGGTGAATTGGTAGCCTATAAACAGCAACATATTTTCAAAGATTGGGATGATGTGAAACAGCATGCTAATATGCGTATTGATGAAGTTGCGAATCTGTATGGTCCGGGCTTGGCCGATCAAATTAATCCGTTAACTAATAAACCTTACAAAGAATCAACAGGATGGCAACCCATTGAACCGGGTGATGTATGTTGGGAAGATATGAATGGTGATGATGTCATCAATGGGTATGATCGCTACGTGGTTGGTAATATTTTCCCGAATATTACAGGTGGTTTCTCTACAACGTTTGGTTATAAGGGTATTTCATTGTATGCTCGTTTTGACTATGCTTTAGGTCATACATTATACAATGATTTGGCTGCTCGTTCATTGGGACAATATCAGGGTAGTTTCAATGTTATCGATAAGGTGAAAGATACTTGGAGCGAAGCAAACCCTAATTCGGATTTGCCCAAGTTCTATTATGCAGATCAGTTAAGCAAAAAGAACATAACCCGTTCCAACGATAGTAATACTGCGGCTGATAGTAATAGCTCACGTTTTTATGAGAAAGGAGATTATTTGGCTTTACGTGAAATTACGTTGAGTTATCAATTGCCCAAATCACTGATTAGCAAAGTACACATGACCGATGCCTCTGTCTATGTAACCGGACAGAACTTATTCTATATTACCGGTTATGAAGGCGTTTCTCCCGAACCGGTGGTAAGTACTACCTATGGTCGCGGTATTGATAACGGACGTTATCCTACTCCTAGAACTGTATTGTTCGGATTATCTGTAACATTCTAAATAAATTAAGATTAAAATAGGAAGATAATTATGAAAAAGATATTTATATATGTATTAGCTGGTATGACCCTGTTGCCGATGGCAACAGGATGCAATTCTTTGGATTTGGAATCAGAAAGTACTATTACTGATCCCAATTACTGGAAAAGTGACACTCATTTCAGTGCATTTAATGTAGGTTTGCATGCTCAACTTAGGGAACGGACATATAATCTCTTTATTTTAGGTGAACCTCGTGCGGATATTTATGGTGATGATCCATTTGGTGGTGAAGCGACTCAAGGAATGGAAAGATTTCCTTATAATTCGCTGAATGCGGAAAATGTGGGACTAAGTAACTTTGCTGACTTGTATGGGGTTATTAATCAGATAAACTTGATGATTGCCAAAACAACAGAAACCCAACTGTTGCCAGAGGTGTCGAAGAACTATTATTTGGGTGAGGCTTATGGTATGCGTGCTTTCTTGTATTTTCATCTGCTCCGTTCATGGGGAGATGTAATTTTACATTTGGATTATACCAGTGGTTCTACCATTGATTTGGCTAACATCCTGAAACCGGCTTCTCCTGCAAGTGCTGTAATGGAACAAATCAAGAATGATATATCTGCTTCAGAAGCAGCATTTGGCAATGATTATTCTTATAAATATGGGAAGCATTATTGGTCATTGGGGGCAACTAAAATGTTGAAAGGTGAAGTTTATTTGTGGAGCGGTAAGCAGATGGACGGTGGAGCAACTGATTATAACATGGCAAAATCGGCTTTGCAGGAAGTTAAAAACTGTCCGGGAATAGGTTTGGAAAGCAATTTTACCGATGTTTTTGCTTATAATAATAAGAAGAACGAAGAAATCATTTTCACCATCCATAACGGACAAGATGAATATGATATGTGGAAGGATTCTTATAGAATGACTTTGGTTCCTCAACAGGCTTACATGACCTCAGGCATTTATTTTAATGAAGATGGGGTTTCGTATGCTGATACTAAAGATGCTGAAATGAATGGTTTGATTAGACTTCAGATTAAGAAAGATTTCTATAATAAAGTATTCTTGAAGGGGGATACACGCAAGGCAGGCTCTATAAAGGCTGTTTATCAGAAGGATGCTGATGGTAATTTGGTATATGTAGCTCCTATTCCTTATAAATTCCAAGGAACGATGATAGCTGGTAGCTCTACACTTGAAACAGACTCCAGGCTATACGACGGATAATAAAGAGTAATAAGATGCTTTGATAGAAAATAATAAGAAAACTTTAAGGTGAGCTTTCACTGAATAGTGGGGGGCTTTCTGCTTTTTATAAGAACCTGAAGAAACTAGATTCAACTTTTCGGACGCCTCTTTTTATTGAAACCGTTTCAAGACTTTTAGTATATCTTTTTGGGGGTATCTTGACCTTTTCTGTTTCAATGAACTCTTTGACAGGTTGTTGCTTATCTTTTGAATATAATTTCAGAAGTGAATTTCAATGAAACTTTTCCTGAAGTAAATTCCTTGAAGAAATAGCCGGCAGGCTGTTGGGCATTGGTAAACGTTATGCTTCCCAATGCCAGAATTGCAATAAGAATTCCTTTTGTATTCATAGTTCATAGTGATGGAGATTTCAATTATTCATACTAGTCCTTTGAGCCAAATTGCAAAAAAACGATCGTATACTATATATCCTTGCTGCTCTTTTAAGACAGACTCCTTATTAATTGAAGACTTTAATGCTACATTTATGCTGCTGGCTCCTTTTAAATCATATTTCTTTATGAATGTGGCCCTGTTAATCTCACTTACAATTTCCTCTTTGGCTATAGCTTTCAGCAACTGAATCTGATTGGAAGTTAAAAACTGGAAATAGGTTTGATAAGTATATTCTTCCTCCTGTATGATTTCCTGCATGAGTGTATGCAACAGTTCTATCGTCGGAGTCTGCTGTGGCAATGAATACAATCTGTTTAAAAGATATTGCATATACCACGTATGCCCTTTTACCGATTGATAAATTTCATGGAAGATATCTTCCTGCAAAGTTTTCTTTCTTCCATCAAACAGTTTCTTGGCAAACTCCCGGTAAGGGGTATAGGGAATAGGGGCCGGGAAAAGTTTCTGCGTAGATTGGTAAAAAGGCCTTTTGATGGAAAAGAAGATAGACTCCATCAAATGCTTTTTGCTGCCCGAAAAGATGAAATGCACATTCGGGGTGAACTGGATATACGATCTCAACAGGCCTTCCACTCCTTTCTCCGGATATTCCATTATTTGCTGGAATTTATCAATGGCTATGTAACATTCTACTCCCGATTGGTTTAGGTAGGTGAAAATCTCTTTCAAGGTTTCTTCTGAACGTTCCGGAATAAAGTCGAGTGTTACAGATGGCATCCCCGTAATTTCATCGGCACTGATGACCGGACGGCAACTCTTAAAGAATGAGAATAGCGATTTTAAGGTACTCTGTGATAAGGTATCTGATCTGGGTTGAAAATATATCCAGATAAAAACAGGCGGCAGATTTATTTTCTTTTTGAATATAGTAAAATACATTCTTTATTAGTCCTGTCTTTCCCATACGGCGTGGACTGATTAATGTAATATTTCTGCCATTCTTTAATGCTGACATTAAAGAAGCTGTTTCTTTTTCGCGGTCACAGAAATAGTCGGGTCCTTGGTAACCGGTTATTAAAAATGGATTAGTAGGAATATTCTTCATTGCTGTTTTTATGTTACATAAAACATGTAACGCAAATAACGCAATAAAGTTTGGATTGAGCAAATATGAGAGTTGTATTTTTGTGTTGCCCATTGTACCATGCTCTGACTTGACATGGTCCATGGCAATAATTTAATATGGCAGTTACAAGATATCTAAAGCAGAAGTTATGCAGATAATGATCATGTTTCATGGATAAGGACATGATACCTGGAGCATTATGATCCTTTGAAAAGCATCAGGAGCAGAAAACAGGAAGAGGGTATATAGCCGGAGCCGGCTGTTATACCCTCTTCCTGTAATGAGGTAGATTCCTTATTTCATCTTATACACCAAAGTTCCACCCTTCAAAATATCTTCATGCGAGATATAATTCTTTGTATAGGGTTCACCGTTCAGTGTGATGCTGTCAATGTACTTGTGTTCCTTTGACAATCCTTCGGCAATGATCGTGAAAGTCTTTCCGTCGGCCAGATTCAAAACGATTTCAGGCAGCTGCGGAGCGCCGAAGACATAATTGCCACTTACCGGATCTACCGGATAGAACCCCATAGCCGAGAACATATACCATGCTGACATCTGTCCGCAGTCGTCATTGCCACAGAGTCCGTCGGGTTCGGGACGATATTGCGTATCAAAGATTTCACGGATCAGTTCCTGGGTACGTTCGGGGCGGCCTGCCAACGTATATAAATAAGTAATGTGATGACTGGGTTCGTTGCCGTGTGCATATTGACCGATCAAGCCGGTAACATCTGCCTGGGTGGTTTCCAGTTTCAAGGTGAACAAAGAATCCAATTTGTTTAAGAATGCCTGTTCTCCGCCGAATAACTCAATAAGCCCCGGCACATCATGTTGCACATGCCAGGTGTACTGCCATGCATTACCTTCGGTATAGTCTCCACCGGTACTTTCCATGTGGGCAACCTGACTAGGGTTGAAGGGAGATTTCCAACTTCCGTCAGCATTACGGGGACGCATGAACTGCGTTTCTTTATCAAACAGGTTCTTATAAAAATCGGCACGTTTGGCAAAATAAGCGGCATCTTCCTCTTTACCCATACGTTGGGCCATATCGGCTGCGGCATAATCGTCATATACCGACTCCAGTGTGGAGGATACTGATTCTGTCTTAATCAAGTCTGTAGGGAAATAACCGTATTTCATATAAGTTTCCCAATCGGATTTCAGTTTATGAGATACGGTCTGGGTATTTTTGATAGCATTGAAGGCACGTTCGGCGTCAAAACCCCGGAAGCCTTTGCGATACGCTTCAGCGATAACTGAAACACCGTGGTTGCCAATCATGGTATATGTCTCTTTTCCCCAAAGTCCCCAGATAGGCAGGAAGCCCTGTACTTCAGCCTGTTCTACCAATGAATTGACGAATCCGTCTACTTTTTCAGGAACCATTAAGGTGTAAAACGGGTGGGCGGCGCGATAAGTGTCCCATAAGGAGAAAGTGGAATAAAAAGCTCCGTTACCGGCTTTAACGATGGAATCGGCTGCATTACGGTACCATCCGTCTACGTCCGAGATTTGGTTGGGCTGTATCAGGGCATGGTAGAAGCTGGTATAGAAGTTGGTCTTCTCGTCATCCGTACCCGTTACTTCAATGCGGCTCAGATAATTGTTCCATTCGTTGTGGGCTGCTTGCTTCACTCCTTCAAAATTCCAGTCGGCTATTTCCGCTTCCATATTCTTCTTGGCTCCATCCACGCCGGTGGTGGACATGGCTACTTTCATCAGCAGTTCCTCTCCCGGCTTCATGTCAAAAGTAGCGATGATGCGTTTCCCTTTTTCAGTTTCGGCCATGGGCAGATACAGGGTATCTATGACGGGACGATTGAACTTCATAACAAAAAAGTAATCCTGGTTCACCCATACGCTGTTGCGTACATGTCCGGTCAAGGTTTGTGCATCTTCCCAATTGGTTTCGCAACTTTGTACTTGCGAATGGTATTGGTTTTCGTTCCACGCAGGTCCGTGCTGAAGGTCAATCAATACAGATGCCGAGTCGGCGTTATGATAGGTATAACGGTGCAGGGCGGCATGGGGAGAGGCGGTCAGTTCGGCCTTCACGCCGGGGTCGGTCAGCTCTACGGTGTAGTATCCGGGAGTCGCTGCTTCCTTGTCTTTGGGGAAGTGGCTGCGATAAGCGTCCCAGGCACGGGCGCGTGTTCCGGTAACCGGCATCACCAGGATGTCTCCCAGGTCCATACACCCTGTTCCATTAAGGTGTGTCTGGGTAAATCCCCATATCAGGGAGTCGGTGTACACATATTCCGAGCAATATCTCCAGCCGACAGCTCCGGTTACGGGGCTTGTCTGGATCATGCCGAAAGGACGGCAGGCACCGGGAAAGGTATGTCCGTTGTCTGCTGCTCCGATGAACGTGTTAACATACTGCGTGTAGTCAGTTTCGCCTGTCTTCTGCTGTGTTGTGGAACAGCCGAAGAGCGAGCCTGCCAATACAAATGCGCAAAGGATAGAATTGGTTTTCTTCATAGATTCGCAATTAATAAATATTTTGCGTAAAGATAAAGAGTTTTCTGGAAAAATGGGTCAAGAAATCAAAACAAGAAACGAATTAATAAGAAGTAAATGAATATCTTTGCATCTCTTAAATTAATAAACGACATGAAAAACCTTAGTTTGGGATCTCTCATGAGGATACTCTCTGCATTCATTTTCCTTTTATCGAATCTTCTTTAGATTAATCCGAAATGTTTCAACGCATTGGCTATTCCGTCTTCATCTACGGAGGTGGTCACATAGTCGGCCACAGCTTTGACATGAGGTTCGGCGTTTCCCATAGCTATCCCTGTGGCTACGTGTTTCAGCATGGGAATATCATTGCCGCCGTCACCGAAAGCCATGGTGTCTTTCAGGTCAATGTCAAAATATGCCAGCACTTTGTCTATTCCCGTACTTTTACTGTTGCCCCGTGCAATGATGTCGGCAAACAATGGATACCAGCGCATTGGCTCGCAATGGGTCAGCACTTTGCCGAATATATCTGTTTCTTTTTCCTCTTCGGCCGTAAAGTACCCCATTATTTGCAGGATGTCTTTTCCACGGGCTTCTTCTATGGAGGCGACAGGGGGAACAGGAATTTCAATCAGATCGGAAACAGCCTGTACTCTGTCATTCACCTCAGTGACGAACATTTCATTGCCGTATGCAAAAACGAAAGGTACCGGATATTTCTGTTGGAAAGTGATAAGCCGTTCAATGTCTTCTTGCGGGATGCAACCTTTATAAATGGGCCGGTGGCCGGCGGTAAAGCAATAGCTTCCGTTTACGGTGATATACCCGTCAAACTCTAAGTCACCCAGGTTGTTTATTAAACATTGTGGGCGTCCGGTAGCAATAAAGATTTTAATGCTTTATCACGGAGTGCCTTTAATGCTTCTTGGGTCGAAGCAGGAATCTTATGTGTTTCAAAAGAAACCAGTGTACCGTCAATATCGAAAAAAATAGCTTTAACCATACGTTTACCTATTGAATATTATCGTTATATATTTTCATTTTGCAAAGATGAGAATTAAAATACATGCACACAAATGCGATAAAGGTTAATTTTTGGCTTATTTGACTTTACAGATTGATTTTAATATCTATATTTGTGTTTCTAAAATAACAAGAGAAATGGCAGTTCAGTTTACAAGAATAGCAGTAAAGATCGGTAGTAATGTGTTGGCGCGTAAAGACGGTACGCTGGATGTGACGCGTATGTCGGCATTGGTAGACCAGGTGGCGGAATTGCGCAAAGCCGGGGTGGAAGTCATTCTGATTTCATCCGGGGCGGTAGCTTCGGGACGCAGCGAGATCAAGCCTTCCAAGAAATTGGATAGCGTGGAGCAAAGGCAGCTTTTCTCGGCGGTGGGCCAGGCAAAACTGATCAACCGGTACTATGAGCTGTTTCGCGAACACGGTATTCCTGTGGGGCAGGTGCTGACTACGAAAGAAAGTTTCGGCACGCGCCGTCATTACCTGAACCAGCGCAACTGCATGATGGTGATGCTGGAGAACGGTGTCATACCTATCGTAAATGAGAATGATACCATTTCGGTCACTGAACTGATGTTTACAGACAATGACGAGCTTTCGGGAATGATCGCTTCCATGATGGATATGCAGGCGTTAATCATACTGAGCAATATTGACGGCATATACAATGGTTCTCCTTCTAACCCCGGTACGCAGGTGATACGGGAGGTGGAGCAGGGAAAGGATCTTTCGGACTATATACAGACGGAGAAATCGGGATTCGGCCGGGGCGGCATGCTGACCAAGACTACCATTGCCCGCAAGGTGGCCGATGAGGGCATTACCGTCATTATAGCCAACGGCAAGAAAGACCATATTCTGGTCGATTTGCTGCAACATCCGGCAGAGACGGTTTGTACGCGCTTTATTCCGGCAGAAGGCGGAGTATCCAGCGTGAAAAAGTGGATTGCCCATAGCGAAGGCTTTGCGAAAGGCGAGCTGCATTTGAACGAACAGGCCGTGAAAGTGTTGAAAGGACAGAAGGCGGTAAGCCTGCTTCCTGTGGGAGTGGTCCGCATAGAAGGGGAATTTGAAAAAGATGATATAGTGAAAATCATAGACCACCGGGGCAGGCAGATAGGAGTGGGACGCATCGGATTCGATTCGGCAGAAGCGCGTGCATTGCAGGGGAAACATGGACAGAAACCTATGGTACACTATGATTATTTGTATTTGGACTGATGCGGTGTGGTAATGATTTAGATAAAATGAAGTGACTATGGAACAGATAAAAGATATTTTTAAACAGGTGCGGCAGGCAAAAGGATCTCTTGCTTTCTGCAAGGAGGAGATCATCAATGACACCTTGTATGCATTGGCCGACAGGGTGGAGGCTGCTACGGACCGGATTCTGGAAGAGAACGCCAAGGATCTGGCGGCGATGGATCCGTCGAATCCCAAATATGACCGTCTCAAACTGACGGCGGAACGTATTCACGCCATAGCCCAAGGCATACGGCAGGTAGCCACGCTGCCTTCTCCATCGGGAAGGATACTGAGCCAGACCGTGCGTCCCAATGGCATGAAGCTGACCAAGGTAAGTGTGCCTTTCGGGGTGATAGGCATTATTTATGAAGCTCGTCCTAATGTGACTTTGGATGTGTTTGCACTTTGTTTCAAATCCGGCAACGCCTGTATATTAAAGGGGGGGAGCGATGCCGATTTCTCCAACCGTATCCTGGTGGAGATTATCCGGAATACCTTGCTGGATGTAGCCCACTTGTCTCCTTATCTGGTGGCATTGTTGCCGGCAGGACATGATTCGGCCGACGCGCTGCTCCATGCCCGCGGCTATGTGGATCTGATTATCCCCCGCGGCGGCAAGGGGCTGATAGACTATGTGCGGCAGAACGCCACGATTCCCGTTATCGAGACAGGAGCCGGTGTGTGTCACGTTTATTTTGACAAGGAGGGTGATGTGGCGAAAGGAGCCGCCATTATCCGCAACGCCAAGACACGCCGTGTCAGCGTGTGCAATGCCTTGGACTGTCTGATTATAGATGTGAACCGGCTGACCGACCTTTCCACTCTTTGTAGCGGCTTGCAGCAGGACAACGTGGAAATCTATGCCGATGACTTGTGTTACAATTATCTGAAGACTTCTTACCCTTCCCACTTGCTGAAACATGCTTCTACGGATACTTTCGGAACAGAGTTTCTGGACTACAAAATGGCAGTGACGGCGACTATGACCATACAGGCGGCTGTGGCCCACATTTCTATCTATGGTTCGGGACATAGTGAATGTATTGTGACGGAGAATGACTGGGCGGCCGATTATTTTATGAAGATGGTGGATGCGGCTTGTGTCTATGTGAATGTGCCTACTTCGTTCACCGATGGAGGTGAGTTCGGACTGGGAGCGGAAATAGGTATCAGCACGCAGAAGCTTCACGCCCGTGGTCCGATGGGACTAGAGGAACTGAACACATACAAGTGGATTATTCAGGGGGATGGACAAATAAGACAATAATACTATAAATGAAAAAATTATGAGATACTTTACAAACGTACACGATTTGGGCGACTTGAAGAGTGCCCTTGCCGAAGCTTTCGAAATCAAGAAAGACCGCTACAAATATGAAACCCTGGGAAAGCATAAGACTTGCCTGCTGATTTTCTTCAACAACAGTCTGCGTACCCGTTTGAGCACCCAGAAGAAAATCGATTTGGAAAAACCTGGAAACATTTCCTTGAAGTATTGAAAGTAGACTACAATTGTTCTTTAGCCGATGTTTGCCGCGATCAGCATACCACTCTTGGAGGTATGAGTTCCTGGATGTCCAGACGGGGTTATAGCGTTAAACAAGCCAAGGCGGATGTGGTCCGTGATTATTATGGCGGCGTTGAACCCTCCCGACCGACAACTTCCTCTCCTTCGTTCACTCAAATAGCCCCCGTCATGTTGTCGGAAGAAGAGTTTAGTCTTTCCGGGATCACAATCACCTTTAACAGCGGAACGACCATTTCGGTCAAACGGGCCACTCCCGGGGGTATTATTAAAATGTTACGCGATTACGAAAGAAAGGAGGGGGATCCATGTATTCTCTAACATCAGCCAATCGCTACTATCTGTACCAGGGCTTTGTCCGTATGAACCTTGGCATTGACGGTTTATTCAAAATCATACGCTCTCAAATGAAGGAGCTGTCCCCCATTTCCGGAGATATATTTTTATTCTTTGGCAAAAACCGGCAGAGTGTAAAAATACTGCGTTGGGATGGTGATGGCTTTCTCCTGTACTACAAGCGTCTGGAAGGTGGAAGTTTTGAGTTGCCGGCATTTAACCCCCATACAGGCAATTATGAGATCTCTTATCAGGTTTTGTCTTTTATCTTAAATGGAGTGTCATTGAAGTCTGTACGGTTGCGAAAACGTTTTAGGATTTAATGTAATATACTGTATATTAGCTATTTGATTTTAAATTACCATCCGATTATTTTGGCCGACTCATTGATTTTTTGTATCTTTATGCCATGAAAAAGGATGAGGTCATAGAGTTATTGAAGGAGCAAATCAAGGAGTTGCGGGATGATAACAACAGACTCCTGGACCAGATAGATGATTTGATAAAGGAGGTTTCTTCCCTTAAAGAGGCACTCCTTCAAAAAGGCGAATCTCTTAGCAAGCAACAGCGTCTTACCAAGGGGATCGCCAAACTTGTATCAAACACATCCGAACAGCAACAACCCCCTCAACCTGCATTGCCGGAGGAAGAGCGGCAGAAGAGAGAAGCAGAAAAAGCGGATAAGCGTAAAGCCAGAAAGAACAATGGGGCCAAACGTGACATGCATTATGAGATGGAGCAGGAGGAACATGACGTTTATCCCGATGATCCTGATTTTGACATCAATAAAGCCCGGCTGGTTACCACCGATCCCAGAATATGTGTCCGCTATGAATGTGTACCCATGCGCTTCATCAAGCACGTCTACAAGATACACACCTACGCGCAAGACGGGTGTCTCTTTGAGGGAAAAACACCGGTCTCGGCTTTCTTGAATTCCAGCTATGACGGCTCATTCATTGCCGGGCTGATGGAATTGCGTTATATATAATCGCTACCAGTTGAAAGAATCATCAACTACTTCGAAAGTCATGGCTTTACGCTGAAGAAACCTACGGCTCATAAGTTGATGGAAAAAGCCTCAAGCCTCTTTGAAAATCTTTATAAGTGTATCCGGCAGACAGCTTTGAGTGATCCTTATAAGGCAGCCGACGAAACCTATTACAAAATACTCGTCCCGGAAAAGAACAGCAAGGGAAAAGGAGTCCGCAAGGGATACCTCTGGGTGGTTGTGGGCATAAACACCAGGATGATATACCTGCTCTATGATGACGGCTCCCGCTCTGAAAAAGTTATTCTTAACGAATTAGGCGGTTGCAAAGGTATCATACAAAGCGACGGATACTCACCTTACCGGAAGCTCGAAAGCGATGCTTATCCCCATATCACACGCATTCCGTGCCTGCAACATATAAAACGGAAATTTATAGATTGCGGTGAGGATGACCCGGATGCAAAAAGAATCGTGGAGATGATAAACACACTTTATCAAAATGAACATAAGCATAAGATCGGGGTTGACGGATGGACGGTAGAACAGAATCTTGTCCATCGGAAAAAGTATGCGCCGGACATACTCGGAGAAATAAAAGATGTGCTTGATGATATAGAAGAACGGGGAGATTTGTTGCCTAAGAGCGAACTGAAGGAAGCTATCACCTATCTTCGCAATGAGTGGAATGCCGTGGTGGACATCTTTAATTATGGTGACACTTACCTGGACAACAATATAGTTGAACGGATGAACCGCTACATATCCTTATCAAGAAAAAACTCATTGTTCTTCGGCAGCCATAAGGGAGCCGAACGGGGCGCCATACTATACACGATAGCACTTACTTGTAGGATGAATAAAGTGAATCTGTTTGAGTATCTCACGGATATCATAAACAGAACTGCCGAATGGCAACCGAATACACCACTGGAAAAATACAGGCTACTGCTTCCTTTTTACTTTTAATATACTATATAGACAGATGGGAAAAGAAGCTAATGACTAAAAACTTGGGATCATTAGAAAAAAACTTTTCTTTATCATAAAATGGAATGTTTTGATGTTTTTGTTTGCTAAAAATAAAAGATACGACTGGTCATACCTTCTTTGTAAGTACGGATGTTGAATACAATCTTATCGCCTTTATGCAGTTTGCCGGCGTATGCCCACAAGGGAACAGACAGATAGACTTTACGGTTGAAACCTTCGATGTCATTATTCCTGTCATGATAGAGTGTCAAGTATAATGTTTGTTCTCCGTCTTTGTTCTCCAGTTTGTTCTCAATAAAGTGATAACCGTGTTTCTGGTCTTTGACTTTGACTTGTAAAATCAGGTTCAGGTAATTCCCACCCCGCCAGATGCTTTGAATGGCTACCGGGTCGGTCTTTATCTCCTTGAATTTAGATTCGGACAAGGAACAGGAGAAATAACCAGTTGGGTATTGTAAAGCATGGCTTCTTTTTCTGCTTCTTCCGAGTCTGTCAATGGAGCGTACATGGTAACCGTGCGGTACGTGGTGTCTGGTGCCAGTCCGTCAAGACCGGTACGTGACTGGATGCGCCACTCTGTCCCTTCATCCGTTATCAGATACCGTCCGGTTCCTGTATGGTCGGTTTTCAAGTCGATCATATCTGTCAGAACATTAGGATATACATAGTCGTCTTCACCGCACGCGCCGAGAAGCAAAGAGGTTAGAAAAGATAAAATAACGACTTTTCTCATGTTTATTATTTTCTTTTTCAGGGTGGACTGTAACATCCACCCTTTACGGTAAACGTTCTTATCCTTTTGCCGCTTTCAGGTAATTGATGAGCGGATTGGCATACATAGTCAGCAAAGCATGACGCAGGAAGGCGGTGTCTTTGTTGGGAAGATCGACTTTGGCAATCTGCTGTTCCAGATATTTTTCAAAGTGCTCTTTTTCTTCTTCTGTGTACTCGGCCGTGAAACGGTTGTCTCCCATCAAGAGGTCACACGCCACATAATTGCCTGCAAACAGGCGGTAACTGCTGTGGATATGCCGGTCTATGGTTTCCGATATGGCGGTAAACAAATCACATTTCGGCAAATTGAGTTCTTTCAGTTCGTCCAGTTCATGATTCAGACAGGCGGAGGTCTGGAAATGGATGCGTCCCTTGTATCCGTAAAGGCCGGTCTGCATATTGATCAGGTCGTCTTCGGGACTTTTCTGGAAATGTTCGTCATCGCGTTTTTGCTGCAACTCTTTTGCTTTCAGGAAGTCACACGGGTCGTATTCGTAAGAAATGGCTAGCGGAACGATGTTCAGTTCTTTCAGTCTTTCGGTAACATCGCCTTCACCTGCCATGGCCATCATTTTCAATACACTGTCCTGGGTACGGTCATTGGAATCTTTGGCACGTCCCTGACGTTGCGCTATCCATAAATTCTCATGTTTTTCCTTCATGGCGAAATGCATGTAGCGCGACATCAAGGCAGATGCTTCCAGTTTCTGCCGCATGTTGAGGCCGCGTTTCACGATGAATGATTTATTGACACGTACCAGCTTATGAATCCATGGGTAGATGAGCAGGTTGTCGCCGATGGCGATCTCTACGGTTGTCATTCCGTTGTCTATCAGTAGGATAGATAGAAAAGCCGAGTCCAGAATAATATCACGATGATTAGAGATGAAAGTGTAGTTCCGGGTTAAGTCGGACAAGGCGGAACAGTCGAATGTCAGTCCGTTGGCTGTTTTTTTCACTAAATCCCATAATAGTCCGTAAAAGAACGCTTTTTGGAATTCCAGGTTTGTTTTGCATTGACGCATCTTCATGGCAAGACCTTCGAAAGGTACGCCCGGCATAACAGACTCTACCACTGTCCGGAAAGCGGGATCAGCGATTAATTCTTCATAGATTTGCGGCAACTCTTCGGGAGTGTACGGACGAATCTCGTTAAATTCAGCTGGTATGTTCATAATTTATAAAGGTTAGTCAGTGATATCACTAAAATTTATTTTCTATAATGTCAGTCATCACATCTTTTATATCCAATCCTGCTGCACGCACCTGTTGGGGAATGAAGCTGGTAGCTGTCATGCCCGGAGTGGTATTGATTTCGAGCAAGTTTACTTTTTCGCCTTCGGTAATGATATAGTCAATGCGGATAAGGCCGGAGCACCCCAGAATGTCATAAATTGCCGAAGTGAGCAGACGTACACGCTCGGCTGTATCTTCGGGCAGGCGGGCAGGTGTGATTTCCTGTGACTCGCCGTTGTATTTGGCTCCATAGTCAAAGAATTCGTTGGCACTTACCACCTCGGTGATGGGGAATACCACTTCCTTGTCCGAGGTCTTGTAACAGCCGCAGGTGATTTCCGTTCCTTTCATAAAGGCTTCAATCATTACTTCGTCACTTTCCTCGAAAGCTTTTTCGATGGCGGGTTGTATATCTTCCTTAGTCTTTACTTTGGTGACACCGAAGCTGGAACCGCCGGCGTTGGGCTTGATGAAACAAGGCAGACCGATTTTGTTGATTACTTCTTCGTCTGTAATTTCAAATCCTTTACGCAGGATCAGTGATTCGGCTACGCGGATACCGAAGCCTTTCAGGTATTGGTTGCAGGTGAATTTATTGAAAGTCATGGCCGATACCAGTACGTTACAACTGGAGTAGGGGATTCCTAACAGGTCGAAGTAACCTTGCAGGATACCGTTTTCCCCCGGAGTTCCGTGGATGGTGATGTAGGCGAAGTCGAATTGTTTCTTTTCGCCGTTCTCCATGAAACTGAAGTCATTACGGTCTATCGGGGTTTTGAGCCGTCCGGAAGGACTACTTCCCACCGATGCCCTTCCATCTCTACTATATACAGGTTATAACGCTCTTTGTCAATGAAAGAGTAAAGTCCCTGTGCACTGCGCAAGGAAACGACAAGTTCGCTGGAATCTCCTCCGGCTACTATGGCAATAGTACGTTTCATAGTTCTTCTCTGTTACTGATATAGTTTCTCCACTTGTCTATCAGGTTTGTCATATCCTCGGGCAGCGGAGAGGTGAAGAACATCTCTTCGCCTGTACGGGGATGGACAAAGCCCAGCGTCATGGCGTGTAATGCCTGGCGGGGGCAGGTCTCGAAACAGTTGTTTACGAATTGTTTGTATTTACTAAAATGAGTTCCTTTTAAAATTTCGTTTCCGCCATAACGCTCATCGTTGAACAGCGTGTGTCCGATGTGCTTCATGTGGACACGTATCTGGTGGGTGCGTCCCGTTTCAAGTACACACTCTACCAGCGTGACATAGCCCAGACGTTCCAGTACCCGATAGTGGGTGACGGCGTGCTTTCCTTGGGCGGGGTCACTCAGTACGGCCATTTGCATGCGGTCTTTGGGGTTTCGCCCTATATTCCCTTCTATGGTTCCTTCGTTATTTTCTACGACACCCCATACCAGAGCATTGTATTTACGTTTGGTGGTCTTGTTGTAGAACTGAAGTCCCAAATGAGTCTTGGCATCGGGGGTCTTGGCTACCACGAGCAGGCCTGAGGTATCTTTGTCTATACGGTGGACTAATCCCACTTGCGGATCGTTAGGGTCGTATTTGGGATTGTCTTTCAGATGCCATGCTATGGCGTTGACCAGCGTGCCGTGGTAGTTTCCGCATCCCGGATGCACTACCAGTCCGGCCGGTTTGTTGACTACCATCAAATCGTTGTCCTCATAGACTATATCCAATGGAATATCTTCGGGAATGATATCATTATCATAACGTGGACGGTCCATCATCACCGTCAGCACGTCGCAAGGCTTTACTTTATAACTGCTTTTCACCGGTTTGCCGTTCGCCATGATAAGACCGGCGTCGGCAGCCTTCTGAATACGGTTGCGCGAAGAGTTGACAAGCCGTTCGAACAAATATTTGTCCACGCGCACCTGTGACTGTCCTTTGTCTACTACTACACGGAAATGTTCATACAGTTCGGCAGGGTTGTCCACTACCGGTTCCACATCATCCAGTGTGTCGTCCAGTTCATCCACATATTCTTCTTTCATCATCACTGTGTGTTAAGTTTAAAACCAGGATTCGTCTACCACCGGTTTGTCATCGTTCGCAGTTCCGGATTCATTTACCAATGCAGAATCTTCGGGCATGGTTTCATTGCCGTTGCCTACCGTGAGTGTCAGTACGGCTTCGTGAGGAACCTTTTCTCCGGCTTTCAAGTCGCGTCCTCGGTATTTTATGCTGTATACCCAGTCTTTTTCGCCGCTGATATATTCGGGTTCGGTTATTTTAAAACCTAATGCACGTAATTTGGCTTCGGCCTGGCGGAGAGAACTATTATCCATGACATCGGGAATGGCTACCTTGGGGGCGCTGTCTGCATTGACGGTCAGATAGACGGTTCTGCCCGACTTCACCTTGGAGCCACCGGCGGGATTCTGTTCCAGAATAGCACCGGGGGCTATTCCTTTTACATAGCTGGAGTCTATGACGATTGATTTTAGTGACTGCTTGTCGAGTTCATTTTCTGCGATCCGCAGATTCATTCCTTTTACATCGGGCACTACCACTGCTTCGCCGTGGCGTGTATAGCTGTCCAGCCATTGAAGGGTTCCCCAGGCTGCTGCCACAATGACCACTACCATCGCTATCAGATTGAGCCAGAAGAAGCGGTTATTCTTGAATGAAAAGAATTCTTTGAATGTTACCATATCTAACTTAATTATTTCGGGTCAAAGATACGACAATTTCATTTCTGTTCCTACATTTAGTTATGAATATCATATACTTTTTGTACCTTTGCACCCCGAAAAAACGACCTGTTTCCTGTCAGAGTAAACAAAATTGAGGTAAAAAGAAGATGAACGAGACAACAAATGAACAAGAGGTGCTGCTATTGCGCCGTAAACTAGACCTTTTATTACGTACCGGCAAGCTGCTGATGGAGAGTGCGGCAGACACTAACCGGATTGAAAGAAACATGAAGCGCGTGGCCGCTTATCTGGGCATTCCGGAAGAGAAACTGCATATTGATATCCGGTGGACGATGCTGATGGTCAATGTGAGTGACGAGAAGCACTCTTTTTCCAAGTTTCAGAAATGCGAGAAACATGGCATCAATATGGAAGCCATTTCAAAAATCAGTAAACTTTCGTGGCGTGCCATTGAGCAGGATTATTCATTGGATAAATACGAGGAAGAACTGGAGAAGATTGCTCGTCAGGAGCGTAATTATACCCCCTATGTCGTGGCAATCTGTACCGGGTTTGCCTGTGGAGGGTTCTGCAAGCTGTTTGGTGGTGACTGGATTGCTTTTCTGATTACGGCTATTTGTACTTTTGTGGGGTTCCGTACCCGTGCCCGTTGCATTGAGTTCGGTATCAATGTATATATGAGTATTGCGATCTCTGCATTTTTATGTACTTGTCTGGCTTATGCGTTTTCTTTTTCAGGTTTATCTTCCACTCCGTATCATCCGTTGCTGGCCTGTACCTTATATATAGTTCCCGGTGTGCCGCTGATAAATTTTGTGGACGATATGATTGACAATCACTTGTTGGTAGGTATTACGCGTGCAGCCAACACGGTAATGATGGTAGGAGGCATGGCGTTTGGTATCGCTTTTGCCTTGAGGCTGTTGGTGATGAGTGATGTGACTATCGACCAGAAGTTCAGTGAACTGAGCATGGTGCCGCACGATGCTTATTGGGTATATGCTGTTGCGGCTGCTATTGCGGCTATGGGATTCGCCACTATATTTAATGTGCAGAGACGTTTGTTGTGGGTGGTGGCTGTAGGTGGAATAATTGCAGTATGTACCCGTAACTTTGTAAACTTTGAATTAGGATATGGTCCGGTGATCGGTTCGTTTATGGGAAGCTTTGTTGTGAGTTTGATAGCTGTCAAAGCCGTTCATTGGTTTCATGTTCCTAATCATGTGCTGACTATTCCTTCTGTCATTCCGATGGTTCCCGGTGTCTTGATGTATCGTTCGTTGCTGGCGCTTATCAATATGCGTGGAGTGGTAGGAGAAGTGACACTTGCTTTTTCCAATGGTATTAACTCGGCGCTTATCATTTTCTGTATAGCCTTGGGGGTAGCTGTTCCTAATATTTTTGCCCGGCGTTACATAGCCAAGGACCGCCAGCGTTTTCTTACACAGATGTTGGCGGAACGCAGAGCTCGTGGTAAATTTATAGAGTGGTAGCTGGTGTATGTAAGCAGTATTCATAAAAACTTGATAGACAAAGAAAAAGGATTTTCCATTGCGGAAAATCCTTTTTCTTTGTCTATCAAGTTTACTCTGTTAATTTCTGGGTAAGGCTTCTTTTACTACCATTGGACGCCCGGCATATTCTGCGCCGTTCAACTGTTTGATAGCGTTTGAAGCTTCTGAAGTTTCCGGCATTTCGACAAAGGCGAAACCTTTTGATCTTCTTGTATCACGGTCAATGATTAACTTGACTGAGCCTACTGTTCCATACTCTTCCATAACTTCTCTCAAATCTACTTCCTTAACGTTGTAGCTAAGGTTTCCAACATACATATTCATAACTGTCAATATAAAAAATTAATAATCTAACAACGAAATTTCAAGAAGCTCTAAATCAGGAATGAATATACTCAATGTGGATAACTGAGAAGATACATGATGAGAATAAAACTAGAATAAATCTCTAATTGTTTGTTGGACAAAGTAAACTCTTTCATTTGGATTATGCACTATATTTCTGCTTTTATTCCATATTATATATCATTTATTATTATAAATGGTCGGAAATTAACACAATATGGAATGAAAACAGGGTTTTATAGGGTTATTGAGTGTTGACAGGCGGTTTCTCTCTGTATTGGGTAGGGGAACAACCTGTATGCTGTTTGAATACAGTGCTGAAATATCTGGCGGTCGAGAATCCTGTCTTATCTGCTATGTCATTGACACTGAGTTCTGTATGGAGAATAAGCCAGATAGCTCTCTCCATACGTATTTTGGTTATATAGTCGTTGGCTCCCATATCTGTCAATGCTTTCAGCTTATTGTATAAAGAAGCTCTGCTGATTCCTATTTTGTTGCAAATGAATGGAATACCCAACTGTTCGTTATCCAGATGTTCTGTGATTATCTGATTCAGGCGATTTAAAAATTCTTCATCGGCCGAACTGAAGGTTCCTTCTTCGGGTGGCGGCAGAGGACCGATGTCTGTATAGCGGGTACGCATCAGTTCCCGGTTATGCAGTTGGCTACAGACAATTGCATACAGCATACTTACTTCAAAAGGTTTTGTGATGTAGGCGTCTGCTCCGTTTTTATAACCATATAGTTGGCTTTCTTCGTCATTACGTGCAGTGAGCAGGATAACCGGGATATGGCTTATTTCCAAATCTTCTTTTATTTGTTTACATAGCTCATAGCCGTTCATATGGGGCATTTGGATATCGCTTACAACTATATGAGGACGTTTTTCCCGGCAAAGACGCAATGCTTCCTCTCCATCGGCTGCTACCCATATTGTCTTAAACCGGTCTTTCAGGGCTGTTGCCAGATAATCGGTCAGGTCTTTGTTGTCATCTACTATTAATAAGGTATGGCTTTGGGCTGTTTTATTTTCTTCCTGTTGTTCGGGAATGCTTTCTGTTTCTTGCGTGGGTGCCAAAAGTGTATTCAGATATTCTTGTGGGTGCAGCGTGATATTTCCCGGTTCGGTATTTAATGGAAGTTCGAACCAGAAAGTAGCTCCCGGACTTCCGAAATTCTTGTTGTCGTAGGCTCCAATGTTGCCTCCGTGTTGTTCGACCAGTATTTTAGAATAGGACAATCCGATTCCTGTGCCGGGACGACTGTTGTTGCCTTGGTAAAAGCGGACAAAGAGATTGTTGGTATCCACATCTTTCAGTCCCGGACCTTGGTCGGAAATGGATATGCGTACTCTTGTCCTGTCTTCCGACAAACGGGTTGAAATGCTGATTGTACTCTCATCGGGAGTATATTTCAATGCGTTAATTAATAGGTTGGTCAGGATAGTGGTACATTTTTCTTTGTCGAAGCACAAGGTTTGAATCTCCGGCTCAGGTTGATAGACGAGTGTGATGCCTCTGACGGAGGCTTCCGGTTTAAAATCGGAAATCAGTTGCTCCGCCCATTCATCCAATTGTATGCTCTGGATATGGAGTGTGCTTTGTCCTACTTCCATTTTGCGAACATTCAGAACAGTATTCAGAATGTTCTTCATCCGTTCAGATTGTTTACAGATGCTTTGGATCAACGGATAATTTTCGTTGTCGGCGGTAAGTTTGTCCATTAGTTGTTTCAAGGGTGCATGTATCAAGGTCAGTGGAGTCCGGAGCTCATGGCTGATGTTGATGAGAAAGCGCACTTTTTCTTCGTATACCTGCTGTTCATGTTCTTTCATTGCCCACTTTAGCTTGGTTTCTTTGTTGCGCAATATCAGGATGAAAGTGAGGATGACACTGATGAAGATAAAAAGGGTGCAACTTAGGATGAACCAGCCGGATTTATACCAGGGAGGCAGTACTGTCAGGGTAAGAATATCATAGTCTGCTGTCCAGTCACCGTTGCGGGTACTACAGGCGGCTTTTATGTGATAACTGCCTGTAGGCAGACTGCTTAAGTTTATTTCCGGTAAATAAGAATAGATGTTTTGTCCGTTCAGTCCTGTAATGGTGTATCTATACATGGGTTTGCGGAAAATATCCTTATCACGGGTGATGATTTTGATGATGATCGGTTTGCTTTTTTCATTGACACTAAGTTGGTGGTCGTTTGATATCCGGTCGTAGACACGTTCTCCGCCCACTAGGATGTCGGCCAGTTGAAGAGTGGGGAGAAGTGCGGGTTCGTCAGGTAAGTGCCGGTTGATATGTAGCAAGCCGTTTACACCTCCCATATAGACATCTCCGGATGAAGAGAGCAACCGGGGTTTCTCCAGATATTCGTTTTGTACCACTCCGTCCGGTTCACCGAATAAGATGAACTTCTTTTCTTTAATCAGATATGCGAATAATTTTTCTTCCGTTCCTATCCATACACGTCCTTGCCGGTCACAAATGAGCGAGCTTATTTCATTAATCAGGGTATTGGGGACAAGGGTATATTGCTTTGTACCCGGATTATAATAACTTAAACCATGGTTACTGCCTATCCATAGCAATCCGTTCTCGTCTTGTGAAACAGAATTGAACACGGTGTCTGTTTGACAGGTAAATATAAGTTCCAGTTCGTTGAGGCTGGAGTTGATTTGATAGATATGTTCCAAATCGTGCAGATAGCAATCCTCTCCTGTGCTGTTTATGGGTAACAATGTACCGACAATATCAGTGATGCCTTTTCCCTTGGTGATGGGAATGAATTGCTTTTTACCAATATGGTATTTATAAGGTATTTCGGATAACATCAAAATGGTTTCAGGAGTATTTTGATATACATTGACTGTTTTTCCCCGATGGCATAAAATATCATTAATGCTGTCGTTGATAATGACAAGCGGCTGATATCGGTGGGTTTCTTTATGAAAGATAAACAGGCCTTGGCTGAATAGCGAAACCAGCAGATGGTCTTTGTCCATGCCGGTGATGGAAGCCACCTTTTCTTCCCAGGTAGAAAGTATGTGATGAAACTTTCCGGTGGCCGGGTCGAAGAGGTTGATGCCCCCTCCGTCTGTTCCGATCCATATTTGATTGTCATGGTCCTGATAAATGGATAGGATTGTTTTCTCACTCAGTCCGTAATTCTGTCCCGGCAGTACGTCTTGATAGGTTTTCATTCCTACCTCTTTAATATTGATTAATCCGTTACGTACACTTCCTGCCCACATATTGTCGCTTTTGTCGTTATATAGACAAAGAATAGAGTTGGCAGGCAAGGAGTAACGATCTCCCGGAATGTACCTCAATGTCGATATCTTGCCGGTCTGCGGATTGAGAATATGGATTCCTCCTCCGTCTGTACCCATCCATATTTGTCCGTTATGCTCTTCTAATGATAGCACTACATTGGTTTTGAGGGGAGAGTTTTGTGTATGATAGGTCTGTAATTGTTTTCCATTGCGGTCATAACAGCTTACTCCCTGATTGTAATGAGCTACCCATACATTCCCTTTTTTATCAATCAACAGTGAGATAATCTGTTCACTGTTGAAGGGAACAGGACGGGTGTTGCCCGTAGCGATATCAATAAACAGAGCTTTTGCCCATCGGTTGGTGGCCAGGAGAGTGCGGGAATCCCATTGGTAAAGATTGGAAATATGATACTTGCCGTTCGGCTTCAACGTATGGAACAGGTTGATAATATGGTCTTCATAGTTGTATTTGTATAGACTGCCTCTTCCCCCGAAGATTACTCCGTCCTCCCATAGGCAAAGAGAACTGGCTATTACCGGATTGTTGTCTTTATCCCGCACAAGGGTAAACTTGTCTTCTTTTTCATTGTAGCGGAATACTCCCTTTTCTGTGATGGCCCAAATGGTATGTTCTTCATCTTCCAAAATATGTGTGACATTACCGCGCAGATATCTTCGCTGTTCGTAACCGTCGAATCGTCCGATTCCTGAGCGTGTCCCTATCCAGACATATCCTTTTTCCTGACTGACTTCCATACAGCGTACCATGGAGGAAAGTCCGTTTTGAGAGGGGATTTGTTGGAAAAAGTACTGTTTGGCTTCTGATATAGAATGCAGTAGAGTGAATAGAAGGAGCAAGGACAGGATTCGTATGTTGTGGGCAGATGTTTTCATTGCTTACTCAAGGTTTGGGAACAAAAATAGTTGATTGTCTTGAATAACACAACAAAATGACGTATGAATAATGCGGACAACCGATAAAAAGTCTCTTTTTGGCTGATTAATTCCTGTCTGCTCCTTCGTTTCCTTTTATTTTGCTATAGCATCGTAAACAGCTTTTGCCATCACTTTCGCTCCTTCTTCATTGGGATGGATATGGTCGGGGAATAATTCCGGCATTCCATCCATTGCGCTGTGAAGGTCAATGACAGGCAGCTTGTTTTTCTTGGCAACCTTCTTAATCATAGGTATAATCTCTTTTGAGATGATATCATCATTAATGCTTTCTCCGGTAAGATATGCCTTTGAAGGATAGCATAGATAGATTTCAGGTTGTGAGGGAAGGGCTTTAAAGGCGTCAATCATGGTTTGTGTATCTTTTATGAAATCTGCTTTATGTACCCAGTTGAATGACTTGCTGTCATTGGTTCCCAGTTTGATAACAACGATATTGGGGTTGAACGCCAATGCTTGTTGGTAAGCTTGTTCTTTCATATAAGGGCGATCACCTTTATTCAGCATGGTACGTGCGCTGACTCCAAAGTTTTTCACCCAGTATTTATCTCCTAGCAAACGGCCTAGAACGGAGGGATAGCTGTCGTGGCTCCGGTTTTTGATTCCTGCTCCGTAAGTAATGCTGTTGCCTACACAGGCTACCCGGACAGCATCTTTACGGGGAGCTTTGAAACTGCGCAACCAGGCGGATAAATCGTTTAACATCTCATTCTTGTAAATGAAGTTTTCGCGGATACCCCAGCCATGTCCGCCACTGGCATAAATATGGAGTACGGCTGGTACATGATTCTTGTGCAGCCCCAGGTAATAATTTACCCCATTGGCAGGAGGAACTGTCTTGTCATCGTCACTGTAGGCGATAAAGGCGCAGGGAGTTTCTTTGGTTACTTGTTTCTCATTGGAAAATTCGGTTTCCAGTTCGGCGGAAGCGTCCTTACCTAAAAGATTATCGTGAGATCCTATGTGAGTATAGGATTTATCCATGGTGATGACAGGATAGAACAGGATTTGAAAGTTAGGGCGGAGTTCGGGGCGGGCATGTGTGGCGATGGTTGAAGCTAGATGCCCTCCGGCAGAGGAGCCCATTATACCTATATCATATGGATTCAGATTCCATACATCGGCACTGTCGCGTGCCATTTTCATGGCAGCTTCGGCGTCCGAGATGGGGAGAGTGCGGTCACCATGAGGCATCCGATATTTCAGTACAATCAGTGCGATGCCTTGTTTGTTGAAGTAAGGTGCCCAGTCATAGCCTTCGTGGTTGACAGCCAGTCCGCCATATCCGCCACCCGGACAGGCTACTATGGCACGGCCTGTCGCCAGTTCGGGAGCCGGAAGGAAGACGCGGAGCGAAGGGGTGTCAATATCAAACGGTTGGGGAGCCTTTTGGGCGGCCAAGGGAAAAGATGCTGATAAGAAGAACAGCAGGATCGTTAAAATAGAAAGTTTTAGTTTCATAATATATTGATTAATGGATAAAAACATATTTGGAGATACAAAGATACTTGTTTTTATATTTGGGTTGGTTGTCATTGTCCTTAAAAAAACAATGGCCGGGTTTCCGACTTTGTTTATTACTCCTCTAAAATTGACTATTTCTCGGTGAAATGGACCTTTTTAGCTAATTTTGGACTTAAAAATAGTGATTATTGTACCCCTTATACTTCTGTTTTCCTCTACATTTGCCACAGATTAAAATAATGTTAACTATCATAAATTACTAATTTAAATTTAATTCTATGAAGAAGAACCTCTTTAACGTTTTTCTAGTGTGTGTCTTCTGTGTGGCAGCAATTCCAGATATGTTTGCCCAGCAGATAAAAGTAACAGGTAAAGTTACTGACAGTACGAACGAGGGGATGCCCGGTGTGAATGTACAAGTGAAAGGTACAGCCACGGGAACCATTACAGATTTTGATGGCAATTATTCTATTGATGTTCCTGACTCCAAATCTACATTAGTGTTTTCTTTTATTGGCTATGTGACCCAGCAAGTGCCGGTCGGTGGAAAAAAAGTATTGAATGTTCAGTTGAAAGATGATACCCAGACATTGGATGAAGTGGTGGTAGTGGCTTATGGTACGGCAAGAAAGAGTGATTTGACCGGTGCTACCGCCAGCTTGCGTCCGGATGCTAACGATGCTTCTAAAACAGCTTCTTTTAATAATCTGTTGCAAGGTAAGGTGGCGGGGCTGAATGTAACTTCATCTATGGCTGCTCCGGGAGCTGCCAGTTCTGTGACAATTCGTGGCGCTAACTCATTGCGTGGAGATAACCAGCCTCTGTATGTTATTGATAATGTCCCGCAATCTTCCACCGGGGAATTTGCAGAGTCGGCTATGGGTGGCGGTGATTTCCAGATTGCGCAGGATCCTTTAAGTGCTTTGAATCCTGCGGATATTGAAGATATCACTGTATTAAAAGATGCCTCGGCTACGGCAATTTATGGTTCCCGCGGTGCGAATGGTGTTATTATCATTACGACTAAAAAAGGGAAAGCAGGTAAGGCTAAAGTAAACGTGACTGCAAACTTTACCATTGCGGATGCCCGTAACCTGCATAATATGTTGAATCTGGAACAGTATGCTGCTTATGCCAATATGAAGGCTAATGCCGGCGAGGAAAAGTACTATCCGCAAGCAAATGGCGAGATGCATTATGTGTATGGTGAAAACTTGGATAAATATAAAAAAGATCCTACCAACCCTGAATACTATCGTGTCTTGAGTTATAAGAACTGGCAGAAAGAAGCCTATTCATCTGCTTTCTCTCAAGTCTATTCTGCATCGGTCAGCGGAGGATCGGATGCAATGACTTATTATGTTTCGGGTGGTTTTAAGGATATAAAAGGTATTGTGAGCAATACAGGTATTAAACAAGGTGATTTGCGTGCAAACCTTACGGCTAACCTTTCAAAGTCCGTTACTATGGCGCTTGCTTTGAATGGATCTATCAAACAAAATGATATGATGACCGGGGGTAATACGACAGGTGGTATTGCCGGTTCATTGGCACGTACAGTATTGGATACAGCTCCTTATGAAATTCCGGCAGACGACCCGACATTACAAACGGACATGGACGCAAAAACTACTGTTTATAGCTGGCGGGATGACTATGATGATATAACGGATGATAAAAGCTTTGGCGGTAGTCTGGATTTGAAATGGAATATTTGCAAATACCTTTCGTATAATCTTCGTGCCGGAGGAAATGTGAATATAAACGAACGTGCTCGTTGGTATGGCATGCAGCTCACTATCGGTGCTAATGATCAAGGTGTGCTAGCCATGGCTAATTTGAACAAGACCAATTATAATATAGAGAACTTATTGAATTTAAATATTGACTTGGCGAAAGGTATTCATCTGGGAGCGACTGCTGGTGTAACTTATGACGGACATACATTCTTGAATAAGAATGTGAAGGGTACTCGTTTCTCTAATTTTGACTTACGTACAAAAGGGTTACACCTTGCTTCTGTGAAGACTCATGAACAACCTACCCAAAAGGATTATCAGTTACTGTCTTATCTAGGTCGTATCAATCTTTCTGCTTATGATAAATATTTGCTTACTGCATCTGTACGTGCGGACGGATCAAGTAAATTCAAAAAGGGTAACCGATGGTCTTACTTCCCTTCCTTCTCTTTGGCCTGGCGTATGGAGCAGGAAGAGTTTATGAAGAATATTAACTGGTTGAATCAAATGAAAATACGTTTAGGTTTTGGTGTTACAGGCAATCAGGGCATTAATCCTTATGCTACTTTCTCTGATTATTCACAAATAATAGATTATGCAAAAGCCACAGGGGATCAGATTTTGGCAATGGCGGTAAGCAATTTGCAGAATGACGGATTGAAGTGGGAACGTACATCTTCTTGGAATGTAGGTTTTGATTTTGCTTTTTTCAACAGCCGTCTGTCAGGATCAGTAGATGTATATCAGAAAAAAACCAATGATTTGCTTATTTCGCGTTCATTGCCTGCTTCCAGTGGTTTTGCAAGTGTGATGTTGAATCAAGGTTCGTTGAAAAACAAAGGTGTTGAAATTAGTTTGAATGGAGATATTCTCCGTAACTTGAACGGTTGGAGTTGGAGTTTGGGCGGAAACATTGGTTTCAATAAATCAAAAATTGGTGACCTGGGTTTTGCACCGACAGATTTTGGAACCTTGAAGAATGTGCGTGGATATCAGGGAACTTCTATAGGAGATCATTTTGGTATTGCTAATCTTTTCATTGCAGGTGAGGCACCGGGATTGTTCTTCGGATATAAGACTCAAGGTATTATTCAGCCGGAAGATATTGTAGATGGAAAAGTTGCTTATACGGCTGCTGACGGATCAACAAAATATTATTCCAGTTCTGTGGCCAATGACTTGGGAGCCGGTAATATAAAAGCGGTGGATATGAATGAGGATGGTGTTGTGGATGAAAAGGATAAAACCATTTTAGGCAATCCGAATCCGGACTTTACTTATGGTTTCCAAACTCGTATTGCCTGGAAAGACCTGTCTGTTTCGGCTTCTTTTAATGGTGTGCATGGTAATCAGATATTGAATACGAATATCCGTTATTATACGCCCTCTCGGCAAGCTGGTAATTTGACACAAGAAGCATTCCGGAATATCTGGACGGAAGAGAATCATTCAAATCTTTATCCGTCGGCTACGGCGAATGTAAAGAACGTGGTTTATGACCGTTATATTGAGGATGGAAGTTACTTGCGTTGTTCGGATATCACTTTGAATTATACATTGCCAAAATCTTGGATGAAGAAAATCGGCTTTCAGAATATAGGTGTATTTGCTTCGGTTAAAAATGCATTTGTCATCACTAATTACAGTGGATACGATCCGGAAATCAATTCGTTTGCTTTTGATGGATTACGCCCGGGCATTGATATGAATGCATTTCCAAGCCAACGTTCTTATGTCTTTGGATTAAATGTGACCTTTTAAATAGTTTAACCGATAATTTTTTTTGTAAAATGAAAAAACTAAAATATATATTTTTATTAGCAGGTGCTTTGTCATTGGCATCCTGCGAATCGTGGCTGGATGAAGACCCGCAATATACGATAAATACAAAAACTCAGTTTAGTACTGTGGAAAATGCCAGACAGGCTTTGATGGGATGTTACGGATATATGTCGGCTGATAATGCTTATGGCCAGGCATGGCAGGAAGTTACATTTGGATATTGTGGTTTTGGATGGTCACAAACGAATGGCAGTTCTACAGATTTATTGGTTTCTATGGACGGAGGAATTGATGAAACCATAAACACAATGGCGTGGAGAGGGATGTATAAAGTGATTGGTGAAACAAATGCATTCATTGCCAATATTGCCGATAGTCCGTTAGAATCGGCTGATAAGTTGCCAATGGAAGCGGCTGCTCGTTTTTTGCGTGCATTGGCTTATTATAATTTGGCAGTTACCTATGGAGATGTACCTTTAAAGACCACTCCCTCTGCTCATGACGGAGTAGCTGTTCCTCGTTCTCCTAAAAGTGAGGTCTTTGAATTGGTACGTACTGACTGGGAGTTCGCTTATGAGAATTTACCGGAAAAAGATGATGACGGTTTTGCAACGAAGTGGGCGGCGAAAGCGTATCTAGGAAAACTCTATCATACTTTGGGCTGTCAGGGTGATAATACGGCTTGGGAGAAGGCGAAAGCGTGTTTTGATGAGGTAATGCCTAAATACCGGCTGGCGGATAAATTCAGTGATTTGTTTGTTGATTACGTACAAGGTTCTCCGGAATCTATTTTTCAATTGAATTTTGCACTTGCAGGTTCTACCACCCGTAACCGGGGTAGCTGGCTGGTCGCTCCTAATGGCTCTTGTAATGGGCAGGCTTGGGACCGCATACGTGCTTCAAAAGCTTTGTATGATTATTTTTGGGCTACTTATCCCGGTGATCCACGTATTGAAAGCACATTCCTGACTTATTGGAAGTCTTATGCCGGAGTAGGAAAAGGTGAGAAACCTAAAGAGGAGCCTATAGCTTCGGCGCGCGATACTGTATATGCCTATCCTTATTTTACATATACCATTGAAGGAGAAGAAAAACCTGCCGGATGGAAGAAACCCAAGTTGTATGTAGGACGGATTCCTTACGAGAAATTAGCTGATCCGGCTAGTCCGAAAGCTGAAGAACTTTATGCTATGATTGCCGATACGGCTACTGCGACTCCCGCTGAAAAAGGGTATTTGAAAGGCTTGTTGTCTTTGTTGGAAAATGCGACAAAAAAGCCATCTACCAATACAAAGTCATGGCCCTATTTCAAGAAACCGTGGGATCCTGAGCAGAGTGGTAATAACAGTCATAAGAATTTAATTTTGTATCGTTATGCAGATATGTTGCTGATGGCAGCGGATGTATATAATGAATTGGGGCAGACTGACAAGGCGATAACATTGGCCAATGAGGTGCTGAAGAGAGCGCGTCAATCAGGAAACGCGTCTCAGCCGGCTGACTGGAAGAGTGGCTTGTCTAAGGAACAAGTGCGTGAGAAAATTTATTTTGAACGTATTTTCGAAGGTGCCGGTGAACCGGAAATGTATCAGAAAATGCGTTTACGTGGCACAGAGCTTTTGAAAAAAGCTTTCGAGGTCAACAATGGGCATGGAATTATTCAAGAATCAGTGGCCAATAATCCTAAAGGGAACGGGAACTGGGGAGAACGTATTTTTAATGATGGAAATTTGAATGATGAAAACTTCCTGAAGAAAAATTTATTGCTCCCGGTTCCGAAAGATGAGATAGATACCAATTCTGCTCTTGATTATAGTGATAATAATTATGGTTATACTAATTAAGAAAACATGATAGAACGCTTTATTCAATAGGTCTTTATTGGATTTCTCCGGATGCAGGGCGCACCTGCGCTTTGCATCCGTTTTTCTTGTCTGTAACCTGTTTCTGGACATTCTCGGATATAAAATAGTCATTTCCAGACAAGAAACAATAACATAACTTGTATCTTTGCGGATGTTAATTCTTTGCTTATTTAAATTTATGAATATGAACAACCTACAATCAGGATTACTTTTTTCTTTGACCGGCATTACTGCTGTGGCATCTTTGTCATCATGCGCTTCACAAAAGAAAACTGAGGAGCAGAAACCTTACAACATCGTGTATATAATGACCGATGACCATACTGCCCAGATGATGAGCTGCTATGACAAGCGTTATATGGAAACGCCTAACCTTGACCGCATTGCTAATGACGGAGTGCGTTTTACTAACAGTTTTGTGGCCAATTCATTAAGTGGTCCCAGCCGTGCCTGCATGATTACCGGCAAGCATAGTTGTGCTAATAAATTCTATGATAATACCACTTGTATATTTGATGGTTCGCAACAGACTTTTCCGAAGCTGCTGCAACAGGCCGGATACCAGACCGCCCTTATCGGAAAATGGCACTTAGAGAGTCTGCCCACAGGTTTCAATTATTGGGAGATTGTACCCGGACAAGGTGATTACTATAATCCGGATTTTATTACGCAAGACAATGACACCATTCAAAAACATGGGTATATAACCAATATCATTACTGATGATGCCATAGACTGGATGGAGAACAAACGGGATAAAGACAAACCTTTTTGTATTTTGATTCATCACAAGGCTATTCATCGCAACTGGCTGGCAGATACTTGTAACTTGTCTTTGTATGAAGATAAAACTTTTCCGTTGCCCGATAATTTCTTTGATGATTATGAAGGACGTCCTGCGGCAGCGGCTCAGGAAATGAGCATCGTGAAGGATATGGATATGATTTATGACCTTAAGATGCTTCGCCCCGATAAACAAACCCGTTTGAAGGCTCTTTATGAAAATTATATCGGACGTATGGATGAGGGGCAGCGTGCGGCATGGGATAAGTTTTATGGTCCCATTATCGATGACTTCTATAAAAAGAATCCTCAAGGTAAAGAATTGGCCGATTGGAAGTTCCAGCGCTATATGCGTGACTATATGAAAACAGTGAAATCGTTGGATGATAATGTAGGTCGTGTACTGGATTATCTGAAAGAAAAGAATATGCTGGACAATACCTTGGTGGTTTATACTTCAGACCAAGGCTTCTATATGGGAGAACATGGTTGGTTTGACAAACGCTTTATGTACGAAGAATCCATGCATACTCCGCTTATAATGCGGTTGCCCAAAGGTTTTGACAGGAAAGGTGATATTACAGAACTGGTGCAAAACATAGATTATGCACCTACCTTTCTGGAATTGGCAGGTGCTCCTGTTCCCGAAGATATCCAAGGTGTTTCGTTGCTTCCACTGTTGAAAGGAGAAAAACCTGCTGATTGGCGCAAATCATTGTATTATCATTTTTATGAATATCCGGCAGAACATATGGTGAAACGTCATTATGGTGTACGTACAGAGCGTTATAAATTAATTCATTTTTATAACGATATTGATGTGTGGGAATTGTATGATTTACAGGCAGACCCTACGGAAATGCATAATCTTTATGGTCAGAAAGAATATGAACCGGTTGTGACGGAGCTGAAGACTGAATTGGCAAGATTGCAGGAGCAGTATAAGGATCCGGTACGCTTTTCACCCGATAGAGACAAAGAATAAGAAAAATAGCATATATCATGAAATACACCTGTTTGATTTTGCTATGGTCGTTATTTGCGACTATGGCCTTACCTGCTGACAACCTAATCCAATCTATATCTATTGTTCCCTGCCCGGAGAGTATTACTCCGGGTACAGGTTATTTTACTTTCTCCGGAAAAACAGACTTTACGGTAGAAAATGAGGAGCAGGCAGAGGTTGCACGCTGTTTCTCTGCTCTTTTTACCCAGGCGGCCGGATTTACTCCTAGTGTGAAGGTTGGAGAAAAGAAGGGGAAAATCAGTTTCCTTACCGATGACGCATTAAAGAGTGAGGCGTATCATCTGGAAATAACTCCCAGGCAGATAATAGTTAAAGCTTCAGATACAAAAGGTTTCTTATGCCTTGCAGACTATTCGTCAGTTATTGCCTGCTTCCATTGAGGGCACAGCGGTGGCGGAAACTGCGGATTGGAGCGTGCCGGCTATGACAATCAAGGATGAACCTCGTTTCGGATATCGTGGATTGATGGTGGATGTGGCCCGCTTTTTTATTCCGAAAGAGAATCTGCTTCGTATTATCGATTGTATGGGAATGTTGAAAATCAATACCCTGCATCTGCATTTGGTGGATGATAATGGTTGGCGTATTGAAATAAAGAGATATCCTTTACTTACGGAAATCGGTTCACGGCGTGTAGATCGTCCTGGAAAATCTTTTCCGGAGCGTCGTAATCCCCGGCAGGGTGAACCGACTGTAGAAAAAGGATTTTACACACAGGAGGATATCCGTGAGATAGTGGCGTATGCCGCCCGACATCAGGTTGAAGTGATTCCTGAAATTGAAATGCCGGCTCATAGTAATGCTGCGTTGGCTTCTTATCCGTTGTTGGCTTGTCCTGTGGTCGATAAATTTATCGGTGTCCTTCCAGGATTGGGAGGAAATCATGCGGATGTGATCTTCTGTGCAGGAAACGATAGTGTGTTCACTTTCTTGCAAGGGGTGATTGACGAGGTGGTGGAGCTGTTTCCCTCCAGGTATATTCATTTGGGTGGGGATGAGGCTCGGAAAACGCATTGGAAGGAGTGTCCGCTTTGTCAGGAGCGTATGCGACAGGAAGGCTTGGAGGACGAAGAAGCGTTGCAAGGTTATTTTATGGCGAGAATGAGTAAATATGTACAAAGCAAAGGGAAAGAAGCCATGGGCTGGGATGAACTGACCAATACCCGGATTCCCGACGGAGCAATTATTTATGGTTGGAGAGGCTATGGTCAGGCTGCCGTCAAGGCAGCGGAGCAAGGGCATAGGTTTGTCATGACTCCTGCACGTATCATGTATTTGATTCGTTATCAGGGACCGCAATGGTTTGAACCTTTGACCTATTTTGGGAATAATACATTGAAGGATGTATATAGGTATGAACCGATACAGAAAGAATGGAGTCCGGAGGTACGTTCCTTGCTGATGGGAGTACAGGCTTCTATGTGGACTGAGTTTTGCAATAAACCGGAAGATGTGGAATATCAGCTGTTCCCTCGTCTGGCTGCTTTAGCCGAAGTGGCTTGGACACAGCCTTGGCATAAAAATTGGAGAAGTTTTTTGGTAGCAATGGATAAATTCAACGAGCATCTGTCTGCTAAAGGAATTGTGTTTGCCTGTTCCATGTATAATATACAACATACGGTAACCCCTGTAAATGGAAAGCTACAGGTGAAACTGGAATGTGAACGTCCTGATGTGGAAATCCGTTACACAATGGATGGTAAGGAGCCGACAGACCGGTCTCCGCTATATAAGAACCCGTTGATGGTGACCGGTACACAAACTATAAAGTGTACGACTTATAGAGCAGGTCGGCAGATGGGAAAAACATTGACATTGCCTTTGGTTTGGAATAAGGCTACCGCCAAACCTGTTTTAGGAAATACACAGGCTGGGAAGATTTTAGTAAATGGTATACGTGGCAGCTTGCGCCAGTCGGATTTCGAATGGCATTCATGGGAAAGCAGTGATTCTGTCGCTTTTACTATAGATTTGCAAAAGAAGGAGTCGCTTCGTTCTGTATCAGTGGGATGCATAACGAATTATGGCATGGCAGCCCATAAACCGGCAGATATTGAAGTGTGGGTTTCAAATGATAATCGGGATTATCGTAAAGTATCCGGTAAACAGTTCACGGATGGAGAGATTTTCCGTGAAGGGACTTTCAAAGAGGATGTGGTACTTGATTTGAATAAGGAAATTGGCCGTTATGTGCGGATTATTGCTAAAGGAGCCGGAGAGTGTCCTGCAACCCATGTACGCCCCGGACAAGAGGCAAGGATTTATTTTGATGAGGTAATGATAGAATAAATAGATATATGAGAAATACATTATTATATTTTTTGGCTGCTCTGGTTATATTTCCAGTAATGGCGCAACAGCAACCCGAATGGCAGAGCCAATATGCTGTCGGACTGAACAAACTGGCCCCTCATACTTATGTGTGGCCTTATCAAACCGTATCTGATATCCGTAACGGAGATTATGAATCTTCTCCTTATTACATGAGTCTGAACGGTAGTTGGAAATTCCATTGGGTAAAGAATCCCGATAACCGTCCGAAGGATTTTTATAAACCGGAGTTTTATACAGGAGGATGGGCGGATATTCAGGTTCCCGGCAATTGGGAACGTCAAGGATATGGAACAGCTATTTATGTAAACGAAACCTATGAGTTCGATGACAAACTGTTCCATTTTAAAAAGAATCCGCCTTTAGTTCCATATAAAGAGAATGAAGTCGGTTCCTACAGACGTACCTTTACAATTCCTGCCGATTGGGAAGACCGCCGTGTGGTTATCTGTTGTGAAGGAGTGATTTCTTTTTACTATATTTGGGTGAACGGACATCTGTTGGGCTATAATCAAGGTTCAAAGACACCGGCCGAATGGGATATCACTGATAAATTGAAGAAAGGTGAGAATACGGTGGCATTGGAGGTTTACCGTTGGAGTGCCGGATCGTATTTGGAGTGCCAGGATATGTGGCGGTTGAGTGGTATTGAACGTGATGTGTATCTTTACAGCACTCCTAAACAGTATATAGCCGATTACAAAGTAACCTCTTCTTTAGACAAACAACAATATAAAGAAGGTATTTTCGGTTTGGAAGCTACCATTGAAGGACCTTCTACTTCCATGACTACCTTTGCTTACCGGCTGGAAGATAAAACCGGTAAGGCGGTTCTGCAAGGTGAATATCCTATCAAATCGAAGGGATTGAGCCATTTCTTGAAGTTGGATGAACAAAGTTTGCCGGATGTGGAAGTCTGGAGTGCTGAGCATCCGAATCTTTATACGCTGATCTTGGAATTGAAAGATGTAACAGGTAAAGTAACGGAACTTACCGGATGTGAAGTAGGTTTCCGCACTTCGGAAATTAAGGACGGACGTTTTTGCATCAATGGTGTGCCGGTCTTGGTAAAGGGAACGAACCGTCATGAACATTCCCAATTAGGACGGACTGTAAGCAAGGAACTGATGGAAAAAGATATCAAATTGATGAAACAGCATAATATCAATACGGTCCGCAATTCGCACTATCCTACCCATCCTTATTGGTATCAGCTTTGTGATCGTTATGGACTTTATATGATAGATGAAGCTAATATTGAATCACATGGCATGGGGTATGGACCTGCTTCATTGGCCAAAGATTCCACTTGGTTGCCTGCCCACATGGATCGTACCCAACGTATGTATGAGCGTTCCAAGAATCATCCGGCTATCGTCATCTGGTCATTGGGGAATGAAGCTGGAAACGGTATTAACTTCGAACGTACATATGACTGGATGAAGTCAGTGGAGAAAAGTCGTCCTGTACAATATGAACGGGCCGAACAGAATTATAATACCGATATCTATTGCCGTATGTATCGCAGCGTGGAAGAACTCATGGCCTATGCCCGCCAGACAGAACCTAAAGTCTATCGTCCTTTCATCATGACAGAGTATCTGCATACTATGGGTAATAGTGGCGGAGGATTAAAGGAATATATGCATGTATTCGAAACCGAACCGATTGTTCAGGGAGGTTGTATCTGGGATTGGGTGGATCAATCTTTCCGCGAGATAGATAAGGATGGTAAATGGTATTGGAGTTATGGTGGGGATTATGGTCCGAAGGATGTGCCCAGCTTTGGCAATTTCTGTTGTAACGGGTTGGTCAATGCAGCCCGCGAACCGCATCCGCATCTCATTGAAGTGAAGAAGGAGTATCAATATATCAAATCGGCACTGACCGATCCTAAGAAGCTGACAGTGGAAGTCAAGAACTGGTATGACTTTACCAATTTGAATGCCTATACGTTGCACTGGCAGGTCATGGGGGATGATGGGAAAGTGATAGCAGAAGGAACTCGAAAAGCAGACTGTGCCCCTCATGAGGCTGTAACATTCTCTTTGGGTGCTGTAAAGTTGCCTTCTACGATTCGTGAGGCTTATTTGAATCTGTCTTGGACGCCTGATAAGGCAACTCCCTTTATTGGAACTCATGACGAAGTGGCCTATGACCAGTTTGTACTGTCTGCCAACAAAGGGTATCGTGCGCCGGAAATCAAATTGGCTGATAAGGTGAAGATAGATATTGATCCTGCAACCGGCGCTTTACGCTCTTATATATATAAAGGTAAAGAGATGCTTTCATCTCCTGTAGTTCTCAGCCTTTATCGTCCTGTTACGGACAATGACAGCAGGGAAAAAACAGGAGGAGCCAAAGTTTGGAGGAAAGAAGGTTTGGATAATATGATTCAAAAAGCTACTTTTGTCAAAGCATCTGAAACAGGTGGTAAAGCGGAAGTAGAATTATGGAATGCTAAAGGCGTAAAGTTGGGAATGGCTACCTTTGTATATACTTTGCAGAGCAATGGTGCATTAAAAGTAAAGACAACTTTCCTGCCGGATACTTCTGCTGTTACTTCATTGGCTAGAGTGGGCCTGGCATTTGAAATGCCGTATGCCTATAACAAGGTTTCTTATTTGGGACGTGGTGAACATGAAACTTATATAGACCGTAATCAGTCTGGATGTATTGGAATTTACCATACAGATGCAGAACGTATGTTCCATTATTATGTGAAGCCCCAGGCTACAGGAAACCGTACGGATGTGCGTTGGATGGAATTGGCGGATGAGGCAGGAGAAGGTTTGTCTTTCCGTTCGGATAAAGTGTTCCAGTTCAGTGTTATTCCATTTACGGATTCTAATGTAGATAAAGCTACTCATATTAATAAACTTGAGAGAACAGGGATTATAAATGTTCACTTAGATGCGGAACAGTCGGGGGTAGGTACTGCGACTTGTGGTCCGGGGGTATTGCCGCCATATCGTGTTCCGGTGGAGAAGCATACGTTTGAGTTTATGATTCGTCCATTAAAATAACCTAGTAATAAAGAAAAATGAGAAAAACGATTCTAACCGCAGCCTTACTTTGTGCTTTTCTGGGAACTCAGGCACAGGAGTATTATGAGAAACACGTAGCTTTTCCGGCAGGAGCGACTACGGAACAGAAGATAGATATGGCTTCCCGTTTGGTGCCTACACCGCAACAGTTGGCATGGCAACAAATGGAATTCACTTGTTTCCTTCATTTTGGTATTAATACCTTTACAGGCCGTGAATGGGGAGATGGTAAAGAAGATCCGGCCATTTTCAATCCTACCGAATTGGATTGTGAACAATGGGTAAGAGCTCTGAAGGAAGGTGGCTTCAAAATGGCTATCATTACTGCCAAGCATCATGATGGTTTCTGCTTGTGGCCTACCCGGACAACCAAGCATTCTGTTGCTTCTTCTCCATGGAAAAACGGAAAAGGGGATGTGGTACAGGAACTCCGCAAAGCTTGTGACAAGTATGGATTGAAATTCGGAGTCTATCTTTCTCCTTGGGATCGTAATGCGGAATGTTACGGACAAGGAGAAGCTTATAATAAGTTTTTCATCGAACAGCTGACTGAACTGCTTACCAATTACGGAGAAGTGCACGAGGTATGGTTTGATGGAGCTAACGGCGAAGGACCTAACGGAAAGAAGCAGGAATATGATTGGGACGCTATTTTGAAGACTATCCGTCGTCTTCAACCTAAGGCAGTTACCGCTATCATGGGCGATGATGTGCGTTGGGTAGGTAATGAAGGTGGATTGGGACGTACCACGGAATGGAGTGCAACGGCTTTGATGCCTAATTCTTATCCGGGTTCTGATGAGGTCTATAAGAGATTGGGCATAAATGCTATGTCCAAGGATTTGGGAAGCCGTGAATTGGTATCTAAAGCATCGGATTTGTTTTGGTATCCTTCTGAAGTTGATGTTTCTATCCGTCCGGGATGGTTCTATCATGCCGAACAGGATAATCAAGTTCGTTCACTTGCCAACTTGGTGAATATTTATTATCGTTCTGTGGGTTGTAACTCTGTTTTGTTGCTGAATATTCCACCCGATAAACGTGGTTTGATGCACGAGAATGATGTGAAACGTATCAAGGAGTTGACGGAATATATAAAAAAGACCTTTGCTGATAATAAAGTTGAGAAGGGAAATAGGATATGGACAGCCAAAGTAGGAGATACGAAAGAATATAAGGTGAGGAAGAATACACTTGTTAATACTTTCTTAATTCAGGAGGATATTACAAAAGGCCAGCGTGTGGAAGGTTTTACAGTAGAAGTGTTCGCCAATGGCGCATGGCATCATGTGGGTGAGGGAACTACGGTGGGATATAAACGGTTGTTGCCTTTCTCGGATAGTCATGCCGAAAAGGTTAGAGTGACAATTACGGGTGCTCGTGGAACCGTCAATATCAGTAACATAGGCTTGTATTATGCTGAACCATTGGTTGATAAAACGATGAAAGTAACCTTGAGTGATGTCCCGGTGGATGGTTGGAAAACAGTGGGCATGGATGCAGCCGCAGCCATCGATGGAAAACAGGAAACTGTTTGGAAAACCGAAACTTTAACTCCCTTGGTGGTTGATATGGGTAAAGAAGTGGAAATAGCCGGTTTCAGTTATGCTCCTGCACAGGAGGAGGATCTGACTGGCACTATCTATAAATACAACTTTTATGTCAGCCGGGATGGTAAGGATTGGATGAAGTGTGACGCTACAGGTGAATTCAGTAATATCATGCATAATCCTGTTCCTTATTTTGTACGTTTCGGAAAGACTTATCCAGCCCGTTATTTTAAACTGGAGCCTGTTACCGAAATAAATAACAAAGCAGTAACTGCTGTCGGTGAGATAGGAGTATTGTTGAAATAAATCAGGTTAATATATTTTTTTATTTTAGGAGAAGTTATGTCAAAAGTCGGGTGAGAGAATCATCTGGGTTTTGACGTAACTTCTTTTGTATATGGAAGGCATATTAAGGAATTAGCTAATAATCTGTTAAGAGCTTTCCGGATTTTGAGAAAACGTATTATATTTGCATAAGCATAACAGATATTCAACTTTTTGATTAATTGTAGAAAGCCTTTGTTTAATCGATATCACTTAAATGAGTAAAATATGAAAAAAAGCTTGTACTTTCTTTTTATATTAGCCTTGTTCTGTTTGACAGGCTGCAAGGATGCGCTTGTTCCGAAACCTATAAAGCTCACTTGCAATATCAATACATTTGACGCTCCTATATCATGTATCAGCCGTTCGACAGCAGATGCGGATAAACTTTATATTGGTCAGGAAGACGGTTGTATCATAGAAAAAGTGAACAATAATTGCCAGACCTATTCCATTAATAGCAACCGGCGTATATATGATATATTGGAATATAGTGAAGATTCTCTGTTTGTGGGAACAAGAGATGCCGGTTTGAAACTATTGGCTAAATCCTCTCGGCAGACCCAGACTTACTACATAAAAAATAAGAGGATGAATTATTCGGTATATAGTATGGCTTTGGATGATGACAAACAGTGTTTGTATGTGGGGACTAGTAATGGACTGTTTAGATTGAATTTGAAAGATGGTTCCACATCTCATGAACTCACTCCCATTCAACTAGGGAAATGTAGTAAAAACTGTGGGGTGAATAAGGTTGTGATAAAGGAAAAAAAACTATATGTGGCTAGTGAACAGGGGTTGTTTGTTGTCCGTAATCTTGAAAAGGACTTTAAACGACCTGTTATAGATTCTCTGGTTACCAATGTCAGTGTTTATAATGATACAGTATATGCTTTGTTGGAAAATTCGGTTTTTAAGATATCTCCCGATGGAAAAAAGACGCTTGTACGCAAAGGACGGTGTTACTTGTATGCTCAAGGACCCGACAAGGATGAATGGTTTATCAGTGCTAATTCTATACTTTATGTCAAAGACGGTTGCACTTTAGAATATGATTTGCCGAATGGTATCAGTACTATCGCTAGGCAGATAGGCTTTATGGGGAAAGATTTTCTGCATCTGGCATGCAGAGAGGCTATGCTTTCTTTTGCCTTGCGACAGAACTCGGCAGATTTAGACAATAATGTATTGGCAGTTAGTGATAAAAGGACGGGAGACTCCATTTTCTTTATTACCGATGATCTTCGTTTACATCTGTATAAGTTTGTCTATAATCATCCGGAATTCAAATCAAAGTCTTTAGGAAAGATTGAAGGCTTGGATATTGTGGGTAATGATATTATAAAATTTTTGGAAACCAGTCCTAATACTTTCTTTCTTGCTACGCGTAAGAAACTTTATAAGATTAAAGGCAATAGAGCGGAGTGTCTTTTGCAGTTCAGTAACACGAAAGGGCAGAATAATATCACTTCTCTTTATTATTCCACCGCGGAACATTGTCTTTATGTGGGTACTAGGGAATATTTAGGTATTATAGATGAACAGCAGGACCATATTGTAACTCCTATTCCGGTTGTGTCAGATAAAGGGGTGAAAGATACTATCGACGCTTATATTACCGGAATTTGTGAGAATGAGGATAGTATTTATGTAACGACCTTGAACAAAGGATTGTATGGAAGACCTTTAAACAGGCCGCAGGAATCTTTCTGGCAGATACGTGATTTATCAGAGTATGAGAGTGTTTATGGTGTGATAATGAATGGTAGAAATAAATACTTGAATACCTCGTTGGGAATCGTTAATGAAGAAAATGCGACCTTGTTGCCAGTGAAACATGTGAAATCAATATCGGGAGCTCTTGAAAAGAATCCTAATGAGGGCTTTTTCATACTCTATTATTATGGTATGAGTTTTAAGGGATTGGATGATGCCGGTGTCCCAGAACCATTATTCTGCGATTTGGCTTTTAGCAAGCCTTGTATTGCCGTCAATGGACGGAAAGCGGTTTTGGGATGTAAGTCAGGATTATTCCTTTTTGATGGTAAATCAGGCTTGCTTCCTATCTCGATAGAAAAAGAAGAGATGTCCTATGCGCTGTATATCATCCTGTCAATAGCGGTGCTGCTATCGGCTTTTCTTGCTCTTTTCCTTTTGAAAAGACGGAAAAAAGGAACTCGGAAAGCGCTGATGGATAAAAAAGGGATAAATCCGGATGATGTCGGGATGAATTGGGAGGAACTGGAAATGGACGTTCATAAGGTTGACAAAAAAGTCAAGACCCTGTTTGATGCCTTGGGATACAGAAAAACAGAGGGAGAGGATGATATGCGTCAGGAACTGAAACAGGTGTGTTTGGATTTTGCTGACAAATATCCTGAATTGGGTAAATTATCCTTTATGAAACGAAGGGGAAAAGAAAGGTATTTTATAACGATACTTCTGATGATAGAAGATATTGATGCTGCTATTATTTCAAGAGTGCTGGATGTGGATCAGGCAACGGTAACAAGACATAAGTATAATGTAAGGAAAGAAATAGAACAACTTTATCCTGATGGGGAGTTTGATTGTAAAGTCATCAATCTGCTTTATGACCGTATCAATTCAAGAAGAAAATAAGTCCATCTTTAGAGTTATCTCAATTTACTGTATTTCGTAGAGCCGGCTTCGTGTATCTGTTTTGTTATGAGGAATGGCTTTTTTGCCGGAAGTGCTGAAACACTTCCGGCTCTCCTTTTTTCCTCCTTTTCTCTTCTAGGATGTTTTGGTCATATAAAAGGAGGAAACGGGATTAAAAAGGTATTTTCGGGATAATTTCAAACACTACTTTTGTTTCCGTCAGATGCGGACACTCTGATTGTTTGTCGTACGTTCCGTAGATGATTAAAATGTTTTTCGAAAAACCAATTGAATTTTATTAATTAACCGTTTAAACTAAACTTTTATCATGAAAACAAAGTTTGTCTTACTTCTAGTGTTTTGTGCCATTTCATTAAACATCTTTGCACAAGAGAAAAAAATAAAGGATAGAAGAACCAATCCCGAACTTTATTATTTGGAAGAATCGGAGGTTGCCAATAGTCTGGAGTTACTGCCTCCTCCTCCTGAAGCAGGAAGTATTTTGTTCTTGTATGACAAAGCCCGTTACGACTGGGGGAAATTGCAAAGGGATACTCCTAGGGGTGAACAAGCTGTCAGTGATGCCCGTGTAAATGGTGATGGCGTTCCCTTTGCCTTTTCGGAGGCTTTTGGTATTGAAATAACGAGGGATAAAACGCCGGAACTGTATAGGCTCATTATTAATATGAGAGAGGATGCCGGAGATTTTTGGCTACCCGTCATGCTAAAGAGTATTATATGCGTGTACGTCCTTTTAGTCAATGAAATGACTTGTAATCCCGAACAGCAGGAAGAACTTTCAACGAACGGTTCCTATCCTTCGGGACATACAGCCATAGGATGGGCTACTGCCCTTGTTTTGGCAGAAATCAATCCTGACAGGCAGAATGAGATTCTGAAAAGAGGATTTGAAATGGGACAGAGTCGTGTTATTTGTGGGTATCATTTCCAAAGTGATGTAGATGCTGCCCGAATTGTGGCTAGTGCTGTTGTTGCCCGTCTCCATGCCAACGATGCTTTTGTGAAACAGCTTAATAAGGCGAAAGATGAGTTCTCCAAGCTGCAAAAAGCAGGACTCATTCAGTCTGTTTCCAAAAAATAATTCCCTATAACTTAACCATAAACCGTAACTATTTAATGTAATGTTTTTCTTAGATGAACCGGACAAGAGTATTTGCTGAGCCTAAAAGCATGACTATTGACCGGATGCTGATGGGAGGAGGAGTCTGACTGATTGCTTTCATTGTGTGGTCTTACAGATTCTTCACTGCCCTCAGTATGATAAAAATCAGAGACAGACTGACAGGATACTTGGATGGTTACCATTAAAACTGTATATTATGAAAAATCTTATATCATTAGGAGTTTTTCTCCTGATATTGCTCTCCGTACAGGTAAATGCACAGGAACAATCAGTTTTGAAAATACGTCCTACAGGACGAATCTTGATGGATGGAGGCTTGTTTCATTCAGATAATAAAAACTTTGTAGATGGTGTAGCGATTCCTGATGCCCGGATAGGTGTAAAAGCAACCTATGGAAAATATAAAGCGAAAGTGGATATAGGCTATGCGTATGGAAAGGTCAGTTTAAAAGACATATTTGTAGAAAGACAATTTTCCTCACATGCGTTATTACGTGTAGGGAATTTTGTACATCAGTTCGGGCTTCAAAGTTCTACTAGTTCGTCTATGAAAGTAACCATGGAGGAGCCGGCAAGTAATGAGGCTTTTTTCAACAGCCGGCTGATAGGGGCTATGTTTGTGTATGACAAAAATGATTTTTTCGGTACAGCTAGTGTTCATGTGGAGAGCGAGGCTCTTAAGAAGAAATCCAATGAATTGGGTAAAATGGGTTATGGTGCTATGAGCCGCTTGGTCTATCGTCCTTTACATGATACAGGGAGATTGTTTCAGTTGGGTATTTCCGGTGCTTACGAAACACCTAGATACAATAGCGAATCTACACTTAACCATACTAGCTTTGACTTGGGGGCTAATTTCCCGACGCGTATTGCAAAAGTCAGAGCTGTGAATGCCTTGATTCCGGATGCAAAGAACCTGATAAAATTTACACCGGAGATGATAGCAGGATATGGTCCTGTGGCATTGGAAGCACAATATTATTATCTTCAAGTGAACCGGAAAAAGGATTTTAAGAATTATAAAGCGAGTGGTATGTATGGAATACTGAGAGGTTTGCTGATAGGTGGTAATTATAGATATTCACATACGGATTGTGGTATTGCCACTCCGGACTCTGGTTCGTTGGAATGCGTATTCGGATATAACTATACTGATATGTCGGATACCCGGTCCCATATTTATGGCGGGCGTTTGAACGATGTCTCTTTACTGTCAATTATTATATCAATAAGTATATGATATGGAGATTCCGGTACTCTTATACTAAGATAACGGATAGAGTGGGATTTGAAAACCAGTCATTAAGTGCGTTTCAGACACGTTTTCAAGTGATATTTTAAATAGAGGGTCAGAGTTTCATTTTGTTTCAAGAGTTTGAAGCAAGGTGGAACTCTTATATTTGAAACAGATTGGGTGGCAAGAAGAATGTCCTTTTGGGAGTAGAGGGTAGCATAAACCTGTTACTGTAAGAACGAATATCGAAAAATAGCTTTATCTTTGTATTCTTTATACTAGGAATTAAATGAAAAACAAATGAAAGAAGCAACCATAACTCCTTTTGCAAAGCCGCTATATATAATGACCAAACCTGTAGGTGCGGTTTGTAATCTGGCCTGTGATTATTGTTACTATTTGGAAAAATCCAAGTTATATGAGGAACAGCCGCGTCATGTGATGAGCGATGAATTACTGGAGAAATTTATTAAAGAATATATTCAGTCGCAAACCATGCCGCAAGTTTTGTTTACCTGGCATGGGGGAGAAACTTTGATGCGTCCTTTAGTTTTTTATAAGAAAGCCTTGGAACTTCAGAAAAAATATGCAGGTGGTAGAACCATTGATAATTGCATTCAGACAAATGGCACATTGCTGACAGATGAATGGTGTGAATTCTTCCGCGAGAATAATTTTTTGGTAGGCATTTCTATAGACGGTCCTCAGGAATTTCACGATGAATACCGGAAGAACAAGATGGGACAACCTTCTTTCTATAAGGTAATGAAAGGGATTAACCTGTTGAAAAAGCATGGAGTGGAATGGAATGCCATGGCAGTGGTCAATGACTATAATGCAGATTATCCGTTGGACTTCTATCGTTTCTTTCGTGACGAACTTGATTGTCATTATATACAGTTTACTCCCATTGTCGAGCGACTGTCTAGCCGTGCGGACGGTCTTCGGCTTTCTTCATTAAAGCAAAAAGACGGTGAACTGGCTCCTTTCTCCATTACTCCCGAGCAGTGGGGGAATTTCCTTTGTACTATTTTCGACGAATGGGTACTGAATGACGTGGGCAATTACTATATTCAGTTGTTTGATTCTACGCTGGCCAATTGGGTGGGACAGCAGCCAGGCGTTTGTTCATTAGCTAAATATTGTGGACATGCAGCCGTGATGGAATTCAACGGTGATGTGTATGCTTGCGATCATTTTGTCTTTCCTGAGTATAAATTGGGAAATATTTATCAGAAGACTTTGGTGGAGATGATGTATGGTAAAGAACAGGAAACTTTTGGTGTGATGAAGCACAATAGTCTGCCACAGCAGTGCCTGAACTGTTCTTATGAGTTTGCCTGTCATGGGGAATGTCCGAAGAATCGTTTTATGTTAAGTAAAGACGGTGAACCGGGATTGAATTACTTGTGTAAGGGATATTATCAATTCTTTGACCACGTAGCACCCTATATGGATTTTATGAAGAAGGAATATCTGGCGGAACGCGCTCCAGCTAATGTGATGGAGTGGGCGAGAGAAAGGAGAAATAAATAGACTGTTTTCAGTAAGCCGACTATATGGAACAAGCAAGTCAACTTACCTGGTCGTTTCAGTTGACTTATTTGATCATTTAAGTTAAGTTACTTTTTCATGGCTGTTCGGCTTAGTTGGAAAAATAAAAGGAGCAAAGTCTCTACGACTTCACTCCTTTTATTTTTTCCGGTCAGATGAATTATTTTCCGTTGTATTCATCAGATACAGTTAATTTCTTACGACCTTTTGCACGACGGCTGGCTAATACGCGACGACCGTTAGCAGTTGCCATTCTTTCACGGAATCCATGTTTGTTTTTTCTCTTTCTGTTAGAGGGTTGGAACGTTCTTTTCATTGTATATACTTATTTTATGTTATTATTCACCATGAGTAACGGGCTGCAAAATTAGTGACTTTTTTGAAATAAACAAAGAGATAACTCATTTTTAGTGATTTCTTTTTGCGTTTTTTCTTGATTTACATTACTTTTGCACTCGAAATCACAGCTATAAGTGAATATAATCTGAAATAATAATCAAATATAAGCGAAGAAAAGTATGATTAATGCTCAAGACATTAAAATCGGAACAGCTATCCGTATGGACGGCAAATTGTATTTCTGTATTGACTTCCTGCATGTAAAACCGGGAAAAGGTAACACATTCATGCGTACTAAATTGAAAGATGTGGTTAATGGTTACGTTTTGGAACGTCGTTTCAACATCGGTGAAAAATTGGAAGATGTACGTGTGGAACGTCGTCCACACCAATATTTGTATATGGAAGGTGCAGACTATATTTTTATGAATCAGGAAACATTCGACCAAATTCCTATTGCTCATGACTTGATTAACGGAGTAGACTTCCTGTTGGAAGGAATGGTGGTGGATGTGGTTTCTGATGCTTCTACAGAAACAGTATTGTTTGCTGATGTTCCGGTAAAAGTGCAGATGAAAATTACTTATACCGAACCGGGTCTGAAAGGGGATACGGCTACCAATACGTTGAAACCTGCTACAGTGGAATCGGGTGCTACCGTGCGTGTTCCTTTATTCATTAATGAAGGTGAAACAATTGAAATTGATACTCGTGACGGCTCATATGTAGGCCGTGTGAAAGCATAATCTATTTATATATGCATATAAAAAGGCGGAACTTGTTGCAAGCTCCGCCTTTTTTATGTTTCTTTGTACTTCTCTGTGATGGATAAAATCAAAATAAAGCAATGAGATATTCTTTATTATACCGGTTTATAATCGTCCTGAAGAGGTGGATGAGTTATTGAACAGTCTTACAAGGCAGACAATAAGAATTTTGAAGTCCTGATAGTGGAGGATGGTTCATCTGTTCCGTGCAAGGAAGTGGTAGATAATTACGCTGACCGGTTGGATATATGTTATTATTTCAAATCCAATTCCGGCCCCGGGCAGACCCGCAATTATGGAGCGGAACGGGGGCATGGAGAATATCTTATCATATTGGATTCTGATTGCATTTTGCCTGAAGGGTATTTGGCGGCTGTCGAGTCAGAGCTTCAACGGCAGAAGGCAGATGCTTTTGGTGGTCCTGACCGTGCTCATGATTCGTTTACCAATATACAGAAAGCAATAAATTATGCCATGACTTCGTTTTTTACTACCGGAGGTATCCGTGGAGGGAAGAAAAAAATGGATAAATTCTATCCCCGTAGTTTTAATATGGGGGTACGGGCTGAGGTATATAAAGCGTTGGGAGGATTTTCTAAGATGCGTTTTGGAGAAGATATTGATTTCAGTATCCGTATCTTTCAAGGGGGATATGCTTGTCGGTTGTTCCCTGAAGCATGGGTGTGGCACAAGCGTCGTACCGATTTGAAGAAGTTTTTCAAGCAAGTGCATAATTCGGGTATTGCCCGTATCAATCTGTATAAAAAGTATCCTGAATCATTGAAAGTTGTACATTTGTTACCGGCACTTTTTACTATAGGAATTGTATTCCTGTTGTTATGTTCGTTGGTTTGTAGCTGGAGTTTGTCTTTGCTGCTGCTTTTTGCTCTTATCATTTGTGTAGACTCCACATTGCGAAATAAAAGTTTCAAAATAGGATTATTATCCATCCTTGCTTCTTTTATTCAGTTGATTGGCTATGGAACTGGTTTCCTGCGGGCCTGGTGGAAACGCTGTGTGTTGGGGAAAAACGAATTTGCCGCATTTGAGAAGAATTTTTATAAATAGAATTTTACCATGAAGAGGTATTAAAAGTGATGGACTTTTTATGCGTCTTTATGGCGGGGAAAAATAAAGAAAGATGGCAGAAAAACTAACCATAAACCAATGGGCGGAAGAAGATCGTCCTCGTGAAAAGATGATGTTGCATGGAGTGGGGACACTTTCGGATGCTGAGTTGCTTGCTATTTTGATAGGTTCGGGAAATACGGAGGATTCTGCTGTGGAGTTAATGCGTAAAGTGTTGAGTGATTATCATAATAGTTTGAATGAATTGGGTAAAACCACCGTAGATGAACTGTGTCACTATAAAGGAATAGGTCCTGCCAAAGCTATCACCATTTTGGCGGCTTCCGAATTGGGAAAGCGCCGAAAGGAGGAAGAAGGAAAAGAACGTAAGGTCATTCTCAGCTCCCGTGATGTTTATCAATATTTTTATCCGTTGATGTGTGATTTGCCTACAGAGGAATGCTGGGTATTGTTGTTGAATCAGGCTTCCAAAGTAATTGACCGTATAAAGATAAGTTCCGGAGGCCTGGTCTCTACAGCGGTAGATGTCCGTTGTGTATTGAGGGAAGCATTGTTGAAACGGGCCGTTGCCATGGCACTTTGTCACAACCATCCTTCCGGCAGTATGCGACCTAGTACAGAGGATGATCGGTTGACGGAACATCTTGACAAGGCGGCAAAAGTAATGAACATAAGACTGATAGATCATGTTATTTTAACGGATGGCAAATTTTATAGCTATGCTGATGAAGGAAAAATATAGAAAATCATTAAATTTGCAATTAAAACAACGAGAGATATGGATGCAGATACCCGTTTAAAAACAGAAGAGAAGATTATAGCCATGTTGAAAACCGTATATGATCCCGAGATTCCGGTGAATATATACGATTTAGGCTTGATATATAAGATTGATTTGCAAGATGATGGAGAAGTAGTGTTAGATATGACATTGACTGCCCCCAATTGTCCTGCTGCTGATTTTATTATGGAGGATGTACGTCAGAAAGTCGACTCTGTGGAAGGAGTTACTTCATCGGTCGTGAACTTGGTTTTTGAACCCGAATGGGATAAAGATATGATGAGTGAAGAAGCTAAATTGGAATTGGGTTTCCTCTAATAAATTGAAAGTTGAGAATTAAAATTGGAAATAAGAATTGCCAATATGTCTAAGTTATTGGACAAGGTGTTGTTTTTTAATTCTCTATTCTCGGATTTTTAATTTATGAGGTATTTAATTTAGTAAGATTATGAAGAACGTATATTTCCTTTCCGATGCACATTTAGGTTCTCGTGCCATAGCACACGGGCGGACACAGGAGCGCCGTTTGGTGAATTTTCTGGATAGTATAAAACATAATGCTGCAGCAGTGTACCTGTTGGGAGATATATTCGACTTTTGGTACGAGTTCAAACTGGTAGTGCCGAAAGGCTATACTCGTTTCTTGGGGAAGATTTCCGAGTTGACCGATTTGGGAGTGGAGGTGCATTTCTTTATCGGTAATCATGACATCTGGTGTGGTGATTATTTGGAAAAAGAGTGCGGGGTAACTATTCATCGTCAGCCGTTGACCTGTGAGATTTATGGGAAGGAGTTTTTCTTGGCGCATGGGGACGGATTGGGAGATAAAGATGCCAAGTTCAAATTGTTGCGTTCCATGTTTCATAGTACCACTTTACAAACGCTGTTTTCTACCATACATCCCCGTTGGAGCATAGAACTTGGCTTGGAATGGGCCAAGCATAGCCGTCTGAAGCGTGAAGGCGGTAAGGAACCCGAGTATATGGGAGAGGACAAGGAACCGTTGGTCTTGTTTACTAAAAATTACCTTAAAGACCATCCGGATATCAATTATTTTATTTATGGTCATCGCCACATTATGCTAGACTTGATGCTGAGCCGTACTTCACGTATGTTGATTCTTGGTGACTGGATACAAGATTTTTCGTATGCTGTATTTGATGGTGAAAATATGTTCCTTGAGCAGTATGTTGAGGGAGAAAGTCAATATTCCTAAAAAAGGCTACTATGCATCACGCGTAGCAGCCTTCTATAATTTATATATTTAACCAAACAATAAAATTACTTATTCAGAATAGCCAGAGTATCGCTGGCAATCATCAGCTCTTCATCAGTTGGGATAACAGCTACTGTCACTTTGGAGTCATCGGCAGAAATAATAGCTTCTTCTCCACGAACCTTGTTCTTTTCAAGGTCAATCTTCACACCCATGAATTCCAAACCTTCACAAACTTCAGAACGGCAATTGGCTTGATTTTCACCTACACCGCCAGTGAACAGGATGATGTCTACACCACCTAGAGCGGCAGCATATGCACCAATATATTTCTTGATGCGGTAGAAATACATCTTTTCAGCCAAAATAGCTTTCGGATTTCCGGCGGCAACAGCGGCTTCCAGTTCGCGCATATCGCTGGATACACCTGAAACGCCTAATACACCACTCTTCTTGTTTAGTAAGTTGGATACGCCGGTTGCATTTAATCCTTCTTTTTCCATGATGAAAGTAACGGCGCCTGCATCGATGTCACCACTACGAGTTCCCATTACAAGACCTTCCAATGGGGTCAGCCCCATACTGGTGTCTATACATTTACCATCTTTGATAGCTGAAATGGAACCACCGTTACCGATGTGGCAAGTGATAATTTTCTTTCCTTTCGGATCAACGCCAAGGAATTCGCATACACGTTGTGAAACATAGCGATGAGAAGTTCCATGGAAGCCATAACGGCGCACACCGTATTTTTCATACAGTTCGTATGGAATGGCATACATATATGCATAGTCGGGCATTGTTTGATGGAATGCCGTATCAAATACACCTACTTGGGGAACGTTGGGCAGAATGGCAGAAACAGCATTCACACCTTTCAGGTTAGCCGGGTTATGAAGCGGGGCTAAATCGTTGCAAGCGATAAAAGCATCCAGTACTTCTTTATTCAGCAATACGGATTCGCTGAAACGTTCTCCGCCATGTACCATACGGTGACCTACTGCGTTGATTTCATCCAATGACTTGATTGCGCCATATTCCGGGCTCACCAATGTATTCAGAATGAACTCGATACCTGCGGTATGTTCTGGGATGTCTTTTTCTAATATTTTCTTTTCACCGTTGGGCAAAGTCAGTTTCAGGAAAGAGCCTACCAAGCCGATTTTTTCTATACCGCCCTGTGCCAGGACTTCTTTGGTAGTCATATCAAATAATTTATATTTAATAGAAGAACTACCGCAATTGAGCACTAATATTTTCATGATGTTGTTGTTTTTTGGAGAATGATTATTTGTTTTCTTTAGCGGCAATTGCTTGATTGGCAGTAATGGCAATCATCTTATAAACATCGTCGATAGAGCAACCGCGTGACAGGTCATTCACCGGACGAGCGATACCTTGCAGGATCGGGCCGATAGCGGTAGCGTGTCCCAGACGTTCTACTAATTTATAAGAAATATTACCTACTTCCAGACAAGGAACAACCAATACGTTTGCCTTACCTGCAATTTCTGATCCCGGGGCTTTGCTTGCACCGATGTGCGGAACCAAAGCTGCATCAGCTTGCAGTTCACCGTCAATCTTCAAATCGGGAGCCATTTCCTTAGCGATTGCCAAAGCTTCCACCACTTTATCTACCACTTCATGTTTGGCAGAACCCTTGGTTGAAAAACTTAACATAGCTACGCGAGGATCAATTCCGGCAACAGCTTTGGCGGTCTGAGCGGTACAAACTGCAATTTGAGCCAGTTGGTTGGCATCCGGTACCGGGGTTACAGCAACGTCACCCATTACGATTACACCGTTATTTCCGTATTCGGGAGCATGAGTCAGCAACAGCATGGCACCGGATACGCAAGTGATACCCGGAGTAGTCTTGATAATCTGTAAAGCGGGACGAAGTACGTTACCTGTTGTGTTGCGTGCGCCGGCCAACTGTCCGTCGGCATCACCAGCCTTGATAATGAGACATCCTAGATACAGCGGATCGACAACCAGTTTGCGGGCCTCTTCGATGGTCATACCTTTTTTCTTGCGGAGTTCGCACAGCAATTGTGCATACTCTTCTTTTTTCGGGTGGTCTGTGGGATCGATAATAGTGGCTTTACCGATGTTCCCTAACCCCCATTGTTTAGCCAGGCTCATGATTTCATCGGGGTTTCCCAATAAAATAAGGTCGGCAACACCGTCTGTCAATATTTGGTTGGCAGCTTTTAAAGTACGTTCTTCAGTTCCTTCCGGAAGAACAATGCGCTGTTTGTTTGCTTTCGCGCGCTCAACGATTTGAGAAATTAAATCCATGATAATATATTAATTATGTACGTTCTAAAGACGAGTGTTGTTTTTCACGATGCAAAATTAGCTAATTTTGCAATATCTACATTGCAAAATCAATATTATTTTTGGTTTAAAGTATGCTAAAAGTGTATGTTATTGAACACCAAACGGGATGTTTCCTTAACTTTGCGCAGTTTTCAATAAGTATTTAATAAATTTATAAGGTATGATTCGTCAGTGCGCCATTTTATTTGGCTGTTTGGCTTTGGGTGAATTGATTGTTTTTTTGACGGGTATCAAGCTGCCGTCCAGTATTATAGGAATGCTGTTGCTCACCCTTTTTCTCAAATTGGGTTGGATAAAACTGCAATGGGTGCAGGGGCTGTCCGATTTCTTGGTTGCTAATCTGGGCTTTTTCTTCGTTCCGCCCGGTGTGGCACTGATGCTTTATTTTGATGTCATTGAAGCACAGTTTTGGCCGATAGTAATTGCGACAGTGGTCAGTACGGTTTTGGTACTGGTCGTAACAGGATGGGTTCACCAATTAGTTAGAAAATCAAATGGAATATTTAGAAAATAAGTTCTTTTTGCTGGCATTCACCTTCGGGGTGTTTTTTTTGTCACGTGTCTTGCAGAAAAAGACTGGATGGGTGGTGTTAAACCCGATCCTGCTTACCATTGCCGTGTTGATTCTGTTTTTGAAATTTACCGGCATCAGTTATGAAACATATAATGAAGGAGGTCACCTGATTGAATTTTGGTTGAAACCAGCGGTGGTAGCGTTGGGCGTGCCACTTTATTTGCAGTTGGAGATGATAAAGAAACAGTTGCTTCCTATTGTCATTTCACAGTTGGCAGGTTGTTTGGTGGGATTGGTGGCCGTGGTGGTCATTGCCAAATTGCTGGGAGCCACTCCGGAGATTATTTGTTCATTGGCTCCTAAATCTGTGACTACTCCTATCGCTATGGAGGTTTCGAAAGCCACGGGAGGAATTCCGTCTTTGACGGCCGCTGTTGTGGTGGTAGTCGGTCTGTTCGGGGCGGTGTTCGGCTTCAAGGTACTTCGGGTAGGTCATGTGGGGAGTCCTATTGCGCAAGGTCTTTCTATGGGTACGGCTACTCATGCGGTAGGTACTTCTACAGCAATGGAAATCAGTGGGAAATATGGAGCATACGCTAGTCTGGGATTGACTTTGAACGGAATTATGACAGCGATTTTCACACCGACAATTCTTAGATTATTAGGTGTGATTTAACAAAAAAGCTGTTATCTTTGTTATATATAGAAAATCATCACAGATTATAGAGGATTGATTTGATTTTCAATAGGTATGGTCATTGGGGTGAGCATTGCTTATAAAAAGTCTATCCGCATTTAGTAGTAACAGAGCATTCTTACAGCAGTCTGATAACTATTGTCACTTTGAATGAAATGAAGATTCTGTGATTTGTGGTGAGAAAACAAGCAACCCATATTTTATGATAGAATTTAAAGATATAACTTTAGCGGATAAAGACTTGATACAGTCCTTTACCTTAGGCAGTTTGCGTCGTAATTGCGACTTGTCGTTTGCCAATCTGTGTAGTTGGATTTTCCTGTACCAGACTAAATATGCCGTGATGGATAATTACCTGTTGCTGCGTTTCTATGCGGGAGAAGAATTGGCCTACATGATGCCCGTCGGAACTGGAGATGTGAAACCAGTTCTTGAAGCATTGATAAAGGATGCTGAAGAGATGGGGGCAAAATTGCGTATGCTGGGGGTATGCGTGGGGATGAAAGCGGACATAGAGGCGGCGATGCCCGGACGTTTCACTTTTACAGAAGACCGGGATTACTTTGATTATATCTACTTGCGTACTGACCTGGCAACCTTGAAAGGAAAGAAGTTTCAAGCCAAACGTAATCATATCAACAAGTTCAAGAAGCAGTATCCTGATTATGAATACAAACCGTTGACTCCAGATCTGGTTCCCGAATGTTTGAAGCTGGAAGAGGAATGGTGTCGTGCCAATAACTGCGAGGAACAATTGGCATTGGGGGCAGAACGTAAGTCCATGACATATGCCTTGAACCATATGGAGGCGTTGGGTTTGACGGGCGGCGTGCTTCATGTCAACGGGAAGATTGCCGCTTTTACATACGGTGCTCCCATCAATCATGAAACATGGGATACTTGTGTTGAAAAGGCGGATACGGGAATAGAAGGGTCGTATGCCATGATTAACTATGAATATGCAAATCATATCGACGAACAATATATATATGTAAACCGCGAGGAAGACCTTGGTCTGGAAGGTTTGCGCAAAGCAAAACTTTCTTATCAGCCCGTTATTTTACTCGAGAAATGTATAGCAGAGCTCAATGACTACAAAGGATGAAGTGAAAACATTATGGAAACTCTGCTTCAATGATAGCGATGAGTTTACCGACTTATATTTCAAGATGAGATATAAGGATGAAGTGAACAGGGTGATTCGTGAAGACGGAAAGATTATTTCCGCATTGCAGATGATACCTTATCCTATGACTTTTTGTGATGAGGTGATTTCTACTTCGTATATATCGGGTGCTTGTACGCATCCGGATTACAGGAAGCATGGAGCCATGAAACGCCTGCTGAAGGAAACACATCGGTGTATGTATGAAGATGGAGTTTTGCTGGCTTCGTTGATTCCTGCAGAGGAATGGTTGTTCGGTTATTATGCCAGGTCGGGATATGCTCCAGTTTTTGGGTATGCGGTTGAGCAGGTAAGGGTAGACAGATTATGCCCTGCGCCCGGTTGCCGGATAGAAGTATGCGAATTTCCCGGTGTGGAACATTATCATTATTTTGATTCCCGTATGCATGGACGCAGGAGTTGCATTCAGCATCCTAAAGAAGATTTTCTGGTTATTATGGCCGATTTAAGACTGGGTAATGGCAAATTGCTGGTTGCCTGGGAAGCGGATAAAATAGTGGGGATGGCATTTACGGTAATGGGGGATGATACATTATATATAAAGGAATTGCTGGCAGATACGGATGCGGTGCAGGATACTTTATTGTATGAAGCGGCCCATATATATAAGGTACAGCGTATGGATTATTTCATTCCGTCGTCTGCCGATACTTTGTTTTTGGGGATGGCAAGAGTTATCCGTGCAGAGGAGTTGTTGAAGGTTTTCGCCCATAAGTATCCGGCATCCGAACTTTATATACATATTGAGGGAGATGAAGCGATTCAGGAGAATAACGGCTATTATACGGTACGGGATGGTTTCTGTTTTCGTGAGAGAGTACCGGAAAAAAAATATCACACTTATACGTTGGATGGTTTTACCCGGTTGTTACTGGAAGCGGAGCATCCTTATATGAGTTTGATGCTGAATTGATCTTTATTACTGGTTGCCTAGGTTGAATTTCTATGTTTAAGATTGATAATCAGTGGAGTAAAAATCCGGATAGGTTATTAGTCTTCTTTTGTCAGAATACGTTCCAGCTCTTCGGCAGTCAGTCTGAGATGGAATTGTCCTTTATAAGCCACGGATATGCCACCTGTTTCTTCTGAAACGATAATGGCCAATGCATCTGTTTCCTGCGATACGCCCATGGCAGCCCGATGCCTTAATCCCAATTCTTTAGGGATATTCAAGTCGTGAGATACCGGGAGAATACAACCGGCTGCTTCTATCCGTTTATGGCGGATAATCATGGCTCCGTCATGTAATGGACTGTTTTTGAAGAAAATATTTTCTATCAGTCGTTGGTTCACATTGGCGTTGATAATTTCTCCTGTACGGATGATGTCATTCAGAGGTACACTTTTTTCGATGACAATCAGTGCCCCCACCTTCCCTTTGCTCATGCTCATACAGGCAAGTACAATCGGCATAATATCCGCTTTTTCCGTCTTTTCCTGCTTGTTTCCCGTCAGGAAGCGGAAAAAACGTCCCAACTGTTTATGCGAGCCCAGTGTGACAAGGAACCGGCGTATATCATCCTGAAAAAGAATAATCAGGGCTAGGACACCTACACTGACCAATTTATCGAAGATAGACCCTAGCAGTTTCATTTCCAAAACCTGAGATACAATCAGCCAGATACCTATAAATACCAGGATACCGATGAAGATATTGATAGAACCCGAATCTTTCATCAGACGGTAAGTCTGATAAAGCAGATAGGCTACCAGCAGGATATCGATGAGGTCTTTTATACTAAAATCAATAAACATCTTTCTAGAATTAAAAATTGAAAATTAAGAATTAAAAGGCAGCGGAGTCTTTCATCTTCTGTACTATCTTCACGGTTTCTACAGCAGCTTTTACATCGTGCACTCTGAGAATATCCGCTCCTTTTAGTAGGGAAATGGTATCCAGCACTGTTGTTCCGTTCAAGGCATCATCAGGGGTTCCGCCTAGCAGCTTGTAAATCATTGATTTACGTGATATGCCGACCAGTAACGGTAGTTCGAACAGGCTGAATTCTTCCAAATGATTCATCAACTGGTAATTATGTTCCACTGTTTTTCCGAAACCGAAACCAGGGTCCAGAATAATATCTTTTACTCCTAAGTCGCGTAATTTCTGTACTTTTTCCGAGAAATAGAGAAAGACTTCTTTCAACAGATTGTCATAATGCGGATTCATTTGCATATTTTGCGGCGTGCCTTGCATATGCATAATAATATAAGGTACTCCCAGCCTGGCAATCATGTCGAACATCTGCGGGTCCATTTCTCCGGCGGCAATGTCATTGATGATTGCCACTCCGTACTCCTCTACACACATCCGGGCTACATCCGCACGGAAAGTGTCCACGGACACCACACAACCGGGATGATAGCGATTGATGATTTCCAGTCCGGTACGCAGACGGCGCATCTCTTCCTCGGGGCTGATGTGCTCGGCATTGGGACGTGAGGAATAGGCACCTATATCAATGATGGAAGCTCCTTCTTCTATTATTTGGGAGGTACGGTTGATAATATCTTTTTCCGTTTGCTGCCGGCTGCCGGCATAGAAAGAATCGGGTGTAACATTCAGGATTCCCATTACTTGCGGATGGGAGAGATCCATCAGTTTCCCATTAACATTAATATATTTGACGGTTTTGGTTTCCATTGTTTACGGCTTGTCATTTAGGTCGTACAAAAGTACGCACAATTCTTGAGTTTTTGTTATTTCATGAACTATTTTTCAGTTATCTTTGTTGCAACTTAATTTAAAAGCAAAGCGAAAGATGGATATTTCAGCTTTATATAAGTGTTTTACGGAATGCGGCAAGGTAACTACCGACAGCCGTAACTGCCCCGAGGGTTCTATGTTCATAGCTCTGAAAGGGGAAACATTCAATGGAAATGCATATGCGCTTCAGGCGCTGGAAAAAGGTTGCCAGTATGCCGTAGTAGATGAAAAAGAATATGCCGCCGATGGGCATCCGCGTATCTTGTTAGTAGACGATTGCTTGAAAGCATTGCAGGAACTGGCTAATTATCACCGGCATAAAATGGGTACCCGAATCATCGGCATCACGGGAACCAATGGGAAGACTACTACCAAGGAATTGATAGCCTCAGTGCTGCAAAAAAGATATGAAGTGCTTTATACACAGGGTAACTTGAATAACCATATCGGTGTTCCTCTGACTTTGCTGAGGCTGACTCCCGAGCATGAACTGGCTGTCATCGAGATGGGAGCGAACCATCCGGGTGAAATCAAGGCACTGACCCGTATTGTAGAACCGGATTACGGTATGATCACTAATGTGGGCAAGGCGCATTTGGAAGGCTTCGGGTCTTTTGAAGGGGTCATCAAGACTAAAGGTGAGTTGTATGAGCATCTGCGTTACAATGGCAAGCATATTATTTTCATAGACAAGGACAATGAGTATCTCACAGCTATCTCTCAGGGCCTTACCCGTATTTGTTATGGTATGGAAGGAGGAGAGGGACTTTATATCAGCGGCAAGCTGGGCGCTTGTGCTCCGTTTCTTTCGTTTGAGTGGGAACACGAGGGACAGAAGTTCGAGGTGAATACCCACCTTATCGGCAGTTATAACATGAAGAATGCATTGGCCGCCATTACGGTGGGCCGGTTCTTCAGTGTACCGTCCCGGCAGATTTGTGAGGCACTGGAGGCGTATGTTCCTCATAATAACCGTTCGCAATTGACGGAAACCACGGATAATAAACTGATAGTTGATGCATACAATGCGAATCCTACCAGTATGATGGCGGCTTTGGAGAATTTCCGGTTGATGAATGTCGCTCATAAAATGGTTATTCTGGGTGATATGAAAGAACTGGGAGAAACCAGTCATGAGGAACATCAGAAGATTGCGGATTATCTGGATGAATGTAAATTTGACCGGATACTTTTGGCAGGAGAGGAGTTTGGCAAAGTGATTCCGTCCTTTGAACATTTTAAAGATGTGGTTGCATTGAAAGAGTCGTTGGAAAGATATAAGCCGAAAGGATATTATATTCTGATTAAAGGTTCCAACAGTATGAAGTTGAGCCAGCTTCAGGAAATATTATAGTTAACCGGTTGGCAGTTTCATTCACAGTAGGAGGATGAATGTGTCAAAAGTCCAAAGTAACTATTAAATGTGCTGTTTGCACCTGTATAGGTATATTGTCCCACCTGGGTGGAACTGCCATTTCACAAAGGTGGAACTACGCTCTCACCAGGGTGAAATGCCCATTTCATCCGGGTGGGATTTCTATATATGCTGCATGGAAACATGAATGGCAAAGATCCTTTGGGGAATGATCCTTCACATAGTCTGCCTCTATGGTAAATGTAATCATAGAATCTTTCTTCTTTATTATTTCTCTGAATTTTTCTTTAAAATAGATATAATAATCGGTTTTGACCGTTTTCTGACTCCTTCCTGCCGAATTATTATCCCGTGTTATTACAGAAATCAGTTACTTTTGCAATGTTATCAATAGAATTGCTATGAGGAACTTATTTCTACTAATCGCATTATGCTGTGTGGCTTTTTCTGTTCGTGCCCAACGTCTGGTTGAAGTGGGGAAAGGCTTTAGCAGTACTTCGGTAAATACTACTGTATTCCGTAATAACTCCATTGTGACGCATGGAAACACACAATACATTTCTTATTATGACGCTGAAGGATGGCTGATGTTAGGCAAACGCCGTCTGGGCACTGGGGAATGGATTTTGCACCGTACCCAATACAAAGGACATGTAAAAGATGCACATAACATTATCAGTATGATGGTGGACGGCGACGGCTATCTTCATCTTTCTTTTGACCACCACGGACATAAACTGAACTATTGCCGCAGCATTGCCCCCGATACACTTGTTTTGGGAGATAAAGAGCCGATGATAGGCAACGAAGAAGAAGATGTGACCTATCCTGAATTTCATTTGTTGGCTGATGGCGGTTTGCTTTTTGTATATCGCTCGGGCGCTTCCGGAAGAGGAAATATGGTAATGAACCGATATGATGTGAAATCCCGTAAGTGGGAGCGTGTGCAGGATGTCCTTGTAGATGGAGAAAACGAGCGGAATGCCTATTGGCAGTTGTATGTGGACCAATCAGGAACCATCCATCTTTCTTGGGTGTGGCGTGAAACCTGGCATGTGGAAACCAACCATGACTTATGCTACGCCCGTTCTTTTGACGGAGGTAGAACCTGGTATAAGACCAACGGACAGAAGTATGAGCTTCCTATCCGCCTGGGCAATGCCGAATATGCCTGCCGTATTCCTCAGAATGCCGAACTGATAAACCAGACCAGTATGAGTACAGATGCCGGAGGTCATCCGTACATCGCTACCTACTGGCGCAATCCCGATAGTGATGTTCCCCAATACCGCATCGTTTGGCATGATGGCGTGAACTGGCACAACCGACAGGTTTCCGAACGCAAGACCCCTTTCTCACTCAAAGGGGGAGGAACCAAGATGATTCCCATGTCCCGTCCCCGGATGGTGGTGGACAATGGAGAAGTGTACTATCTGTTCCGTGACCAGGAGCGTGGAAGCAAAGTTTCCATGTACTATACCAAAGACATACAGTTTGGTGAATGGCACGTGAAAGACCTGACGGATTTTGCCGTAAATGCGTGGGAACCCAGTCATGACACGGAGTTATGGAAAATGAAGAAGCAACTTCATATTTATGTACAGGATACCCGACAGGGAGATGGCGAGAAGCAGGTGGAAACAGAACCGCAAATGGTTTATGTGTTGGAATTGTAAATAATGTGCTGATTTGCCAATGACCATGCGGCATATAGCGCAAGCACATTAACACATTAGTAAATTGGCAAATTGATAAATTATTAATATGATGAACAAATTATTGAAACAAACCCTTGTTTGTGCAGGTACCTTGCTGCTTTCCATGCAGGTTGCCGCCAAACCTTCTTCCGAAGCCAAGGAAGTACGGGGGATTATAGACAAGGTAAACACTTATTGGCAAACGCATAACAAGCCCGAAGTCCGTTCGTTTTGGGACAATGCCGCTTACCACACCGGAAACATGGAGGCATACTTTCTGACCGGTAATGAAAACTACCGTGCATATTCTGAAGCCTGGGCTATACACAATGAATGGAAGGGAGCCAAGGAAAAGGATAAGTCTAAATGGAAATACTCTTACGGTGAGAGTGATGAATATGTATTGTTCGGAGATTATCAGGTTTGTTTTCAGACATATATCGACCTTTATACTATTCTTCCGGACAACTATAAGATAGCCCGTGCCCGCGAAGTGATGGAGTATGAGATGAGTACACCCAATCATGATTACTGGTGGTGGAGCGACGGTCTGTATATGGTAATGCCTGTCATGACCAAACTGTATAAGGTGACGGGTAATCATCTCTATTTGGATAAATTGTATGAATATATTGTATATTCGGACAGTATCATGCTCGATCGGGAAACCGGCCTGTATTATCGGGATGCCAAATATGTTTATCCTAAACACAAGACTTCCAGCGGAAAGAAGGACTTTTGGGCACGTGGTGACGGATGGGTGCTTGCCGGACTGGCGAAGGTGCTGAAAGATCTTCCCGCTGATTACGAGCATCGTTCTTTTTTCGTAAACAAGTATGTGAAACTGGCCGAAGCAGTCGCAGCCATCCAGCAACCGGAAGGCTATTGGACCCGTAGCATGATGGATCCCACTCATGCTCCGGGACCGGAAACCAGCGGAACGGCTTTCTACTTACGGTTTCCTTTGGGGAATCAATAATGGCTATCTGGATGAGGCAGTGTATAAACCGGTGATAGATAAAGCATGGAACTATTTGGCAAAGACTGCTTTGCAGAAGAATGGTAAGATTGGTTACGTACAGCCGATTGGTGAGAAGGCCATTCCGGGACAAGTAGTCGATGCTGATTCTGAAGCTAATTTCGGGGTAGGTGCTTTTCTATTGGTTGCTTGTGAATATGTCCGTTATCTGGAAGCTCCTGAAAATCAGGATCGCGCCTACTGGTGCAATCTGCTTTATAAGATGGCAGCTCCCGTACTGAGCAATATGGCGGAAGGTAATCTGAAAAAGAATATGCTGGTAGAGGTGAGCCCTAATTGGGATGGACGTAACAAAGGGGTGACTTATATGGAAACCTTCGGACGCCTTATGGCAGGTGTCGCTCCCTGGCTGACACTTCCCGATGATGATACGGAAGAGGGACAGATGCGCAAGCAACTCCGTGAATGGGCATTGAAAAGCTATGCCAATGCGGTGGACCCTGCCAATCCCGATTATCTGTTGTGGAGAGGACACGGACAGGCCTTGGTGGATGCGGCATACGTGGCCGAAAGTTTTCTACGTGCTTACGACCAGCTTTGGATGCCTTTGGATGACACAACCAAGAAACGTTATTTTGAAGAATTTACCCAGTTGCGCCGTGTGGACCCGCCTTACACCAACTGGCTGCTGTTTTCTTCTACCATCGAGAGTTTCCTGGCAAAGGCAGGAGCGGAATGTGACGAATACCGTATCAATTCGGCTATCCGCAAGGTGGAGGAATGGTACACGGGAGATGGCTGGTATGCGGACGGCCCTTCTTTCGCTTTCGACTATTATAGCAGTTATGTCTTCCATCCCATGTATCTGGAAACGTTGCAGGGCATGAAGGATGCAGGGAAATACACTCGTATTCATTATAAAAAATATTATGACCGCGCCTTGAAACGTGCCAGGAAATTCAGCCTTGTACTGGAACGCTTGATTTCTCCTGAGGGTACTTTCCCGGTATTCGGCCGTTCCATTCCTTACGTTTGGCCACTATGCAACCCTTGGCGCTGATGGCTTGGTATCAGCAGTTGCCCGAAGGGGTGAGCAACGGACAGGCGCGTGCCGCACTGACTTCTGTGATGCACCGGATGTATGACAACACCGAGAACTTCAATGAGGCGGGATTCCTGACCATCGGTTTTGCAGGCCGTCAGCCCAATGTGGCGGATTGGTACACCAATAACGGCAGTCTTTATATGACATCATTGGCATTCCTTCCGCTGGGGCTTCCTGCCGCACATCCGTTCTGGACAGATGCCGCACAACCTTGCACACAAGCCAAGGCATGGGGTGGACAGCCTTTCCCGAAAGACCATCACTGGAGTGATGATATACGCACTTGGGATTTATTCTGATTGCTTTTAAATCCGAACGCCGCAGATGATACGAAGTTGTTTTTATACTTATCCGTATCATCTGCGTTGTTCGTGTTTAAAAAATAAAGCTTTGTGTCATCTGTATCTGAAAATGGCAAAAAGATAGTAGCTTTGCATCCATGAAAACAAAACTTCTCCCTATTCTGAGATATATAGTACTTGCATTGCTTCTTCTGTGCATTGTACTTTGCCGTTTTTTTCCCGTCATGGCCGAAGGGTATGCCTGTCATATCTATCCGTGGCTGTCGGCGGCGTTGTCCGCTATAGCTTCTGTTTTCCCTTTTTCCTTAGAGGAGGTGCTGGTGGTTGTAATCATTTTATGGATGATTATTTATCCTTTTCTTAAACGCCGGAAGAAGAAAAGCTGGAGATTCATTGTGGGCAGGGAAGTGGAGTTGCTGGCATGGGTCTATATCTGGTTTTATCTGGGATGGGGCTTGAATTATTTCCGTTACGATATTTACCGGCGGATGGAGGTGGAGCCTGCCGGTTACGATGAACAGGCATTCCATCGTTTCCTTGTTTCCTATACAGATAGTCTGAATCAGTCCTATACGGCTGAGGTGAAAACGGACCCTGAAAGGATGCGGCAGGAGATCAAGGAGATTTACCGGCAGGTTCCGTCTATGTATGGCTTGGCTCTTCCCCGGGATTATCAGCATCCCAAGCAGGTGTGGTTTAATCCGCTTTATTCGGGTGTGGGGGTATTGGGATATATGGGACCTTTTTTTGCGGAGTCGCAATTGAATGAAGAATTGCTTCCTGTACAATTGCCATTTACGTATGCCCATGAACTGTCTCACCTGTTGGGGGTAAGTAATGAGGCGGAAGCGAATTATTGGGCTTACAGGGTTTGTCGCTCTTCAAAGCGGCCGGCGGTGCGTTATAGTGCCTATTTCGGTCTGTTGCCCTATGTGCTGGTCAATGCATCTTCTGTGTTGACGGAAGAGGAATTCGTGAATGGATTAAGACGATCCGTCCCGAAGTGGTGAAGGATTATGAATATAAACGTATGTATTGGAATGAGCGTTATAGTACCCTGTTGGGTGAAGTGCAGAATAAAATTTATAACCTGTTTTTAAAGGGTAACAACATTCCTTCCGGTAGAAAGAATTATGCGGAAGTGATCGGGATACTGCTTTCTTTGGAAGAAAAATAGAAACAGAATGTTCAGGCTGGACTTGAATTCGATTGTGACAGTTATAACTTGATCCAAGAGTTCTACAACAAACGAGCTTTATATTGTTGCTCCACTGCTACCACTTTTCATCGGCATTTCAGCAGGAAGGGTGGTAGCAGAAAATATAAAACTCTAAAGAAGAACTGCTCAGGATGATACCAAGCAATGATCAGAATCCGCCAGGGAGTCTACTGTTTCTGTTTCACATAATCCGAAGGCGACATTCCGTATTCGTCCTTGAAACATTGGCGGAAATAGGCCACACTGCTGAATCCTATCATATAGGCTATTTCTGAAATAGTATATTGTCCGGACATCAGCAGTTCCACTCCCTTGTGCATTTTTACCTTACGGATAAATTCGTTGGCGGACATATCTGTCAGTCCTTTTATCTTGCGGTAAAGGGTAGAGTGACTCATGCACATCTTGTCGGCAATGAAAGCGATATCCATCTTTTCCATTTCCAGATTCTCTTCGATTATTTGCGTGATTTTCTGCAAGAATTCATTATCCAGTTTGTTTAACGAACTCACGGCACTTTCCTGTTTGGGCTGTATATCGGCCAGTGCCAGCAAAGAGGCTATTTTCTTACGGGTTTCCAACAGATTGTTGATGCGACTGTGCAACAGCTTGGCACTGAACGGTTTGGTAAGATAGGAATCTGCTCCGGATGCATATCCTTCTTCCTTGTCTTGTAAAGAATCTTTAGCCGTCAGTAAGATTACAGGGATATGGCTGGTGCGCATATCCTCTTTTATTCGCTTGCAAAGTTCGATACCGTCCATGACCGGCATCATGATATCACTGACAATGATGTTGGGAATTCGTGCCTGTGCCAGTTCCCAGCCTTCTTTACCATCCTTGGCAGTGATTACTTCATAGATATCTGTAAAAGAGCTCCGGATATATTCCCGTATGTCTGTATTGTCCTCTACCACCAGTACAATGGGATGATTTTCGGTTGGTGTATCGGTAATGGTGGTTTCCTCTGCATCCATCGGCTTCTTTTCCATATCATGTTGGGCATGGATAGCGTTGGGATACGTATTCTCGGTGAGCAGGCGCAGCGTGAATGTGGTTCCCGTATCCACTGTGCTTTCTACTTTCAGGATTCCTTCGTGTAACTCACTCAAACCTTTGACCAGAGCGAGCCCGATTCCCGAACCCGATGCCTGATATTTGCTTTTTGCCTGATAATAGCGATCGAAAATGTGTGGTAACGCTTCGGCGTCAATGCCATGACCGGTATCACTGACACTGATTTCCGTGTATTTTATCTGGTTCTCTTCTACTGAACGGAGTGATAAGGTGATATCTCCCTCGGAAGTATATTTGGCGGCATTGCTCATCAGGTTGTCCAGTATGATGGTGATCATGTCCGCGTCATAGAAGATTTCCGTATCTTCTGTTTCGATATGAATATGATAATTTACTTTGTTATTGGGATTCAACTCTTTGTAACGTAATCCCACTTCCTGTACCAATTGTCCCAGATCTCCCTTGGCCACAGATAATTTACGGTTCTGGGTCTCGGTCTTGCGGAATTCCAGTATGCGGTTTATCAGATTCAGCAGACGGGTGGCGCTATCATGAATGATGCTGATTTTGTTGGCGTGTTTGGGAGATAAGGTAGCATCACTCAACAGGTCTTCCAATGGACCTAGAATCAGCGTGAGCGGAGTACGCAGTTCATGGGTGATGTTGGTGTAGAAGCGCAGGCGTTCTTCATTCAGTTCTTGTTTGTTCAGACTTTGCTTGCGCTCCACTTCCAGTGAACTCTCTAAGTCCAGTTTACGTTTATAAAAACGGAGCAATGCATATAATGCGAAGATAAACAATATGACATAACCCAATTTGGCATACCAGGTAAGCCAAAGGGGAGGTATGTTACGGAAGGTGACCTGATTATCTCCTTGGGTGCTGTACCATGCATTCTCAAGTCCTTCCAGCATATATGAAAATTCTACTTGTGAACTTTGTGTATAATCCAACACATTGAAAGATATGTTGAAAGTGTTTTGATTATAAGGTAGCTCAACAATTCTGTTACTGATTGGAACCGGTAACCGGGTATCCCTGCTTTCTGTCTGTTTATTATAGATAAAGAATTGGGTGATGGTAACAGGGGAAACTTCGCGTGGTGATGATAGTTCACGCGGATTGAAATAACATGCCCCGTTTTGGGAGCCGAAAAACAGAGTACCGTCTGGAGTGATGCAAGTGGAACCATCCATGAAATCACCCATAGGTATACCGTCATGATAATTATAATTGTAGAATCTTTTGTTTTTTTCATCTAGACGAGAAATGCCACCATTGGTGCTTATCCATATATAGCCGTCATGGTCTTCCTGTATGGCACGTACCTGTGTGTTTTCCAAACCTTCCTTTGCACCGAATGACACAAAGATATTAGGTTGACTTACATCTTTAAAAATAATAATACCTTCCCGGGTGGCAACAAGAATGCGTTTG